>Ga0247835_1000234_pt1 | contig 78518 bp, 60 predicted proteins | sample LaCtaG_3_FD_189912 | JGI IMG/M metagenome (GOLD analysis project Ga0247835, IMG submission 189912) | Freshwater microbial communities from meromictic Lake La Cruz, Castile-La Mancha, Spain - LaCruzMarch2015_13.5m | ecosystem: Environmental > Aquatic > Freshwater > Lake | place: Spain: Castile-La...
CGGCCAGCGCGAAAGTCCGCGCCTGACGACCAACGGAGATGCCGGCCAAGGCAAACCCGAGCTAAGTCCTATTTTTGCACGTATGTCGGCTGTACCCGTATTTCGCGGGGCGGGAGATCCGCGGTGTGGACATGAACGACCACGGCACGACCCACCTCGGCACCCAGCCGGGGGCCTTTGCGGACGTGCTGATGAGCGGCGTCAACTACCGCTATGGTCCTGAAGCGCGGATGATCGTCGATGCGGACTTCCGGCACGGCCGGTCCGACACGCTGCGGCTGGAGGGCAGTAGCTGGAGTTCCCTCGAGGCGAATCCGAGGCCCTTGCGCATCGTGCTCCGGACGGATGCGCTGGTGCCCAAGGCGACGCTCAGGTTCATGCATCATTCGGCGGACACCACCTATAACGCGGCCATGCCGATCGAGATCGAGGACAGGTCATTGCTTTTCTCCTATACAGTGGAGCGTCTCTTGACGGGCGATGGCGCAGACTTCGGCGTCACCGCCAAGGCCAACTTCGCACCCTCCGAGGTCGTCCTCAACACGCGTCAAAGTCAAGCCGCCAAAGGGCTTCAGGGCCTGTGGGATCGGTTTGAGTCCGGCGCGGCCAATGACGTGCAATTGATGAACATCTTTACCGGGCTCTATGATCAGGTTGCGCAGGGCTATACCGGCGTGCTCGATACCATCGCGTCCGAGATCGTCGGAGTCTCCGCGGCGGCCTCGCCCGCAATGGCGACCAGCTTCATCGGCACCACGCAGAGCTGCCCGGGCTTCGTTGGCGACGGCACCCTGCTGGCCGAGGGCGAGTGCGCCTGGGGCCGGGTGTCCGGCAGCATCCATGACCGTTCCCCAAACAGTGAGGATGCTGGCTATCGCGGCGACACCGTCGCCATTCAGGGCGGCGGGCAGAAGCGCTTGGCTGACGGCTGGTTCCTCGGCGGTGCCATCGGACTGGAGCAGGGCTGGGTGGAGAGCAGCAACGGGCGCGAGCGCAGCGACGGCAACAGCTTCATGGCCGGTGTGGCGCTCAAGCGCCAGCAGGGACCGTGGCTGTTGTCCGCCGCGTTGGGCTTCGGCTATGGCTGGGGGGACAGTACCCGGCAGGTTGTTTTGCCGCGTTGGTCCGCGGTGGCCAGCGCGTCACCCAGGAGCGATTTCCAGGCGGGCCGGCTGCGCGCCTCCGATGAGATCCCGATGCAGCGCTGGTATCTGCGCCCGATCCTGGACCTGGATGTGATCCGTGTGCATCAGGCCGACTACAGCGAGTCTGGCGCGGGCGCCCTCAATCTCATGATCGAGGATCAAAGCAAGGTGTTCTTCGCCGCCACACCGGCGATTGAGGTCGGCGGGCGCTTCGAGGTGAACGAGCATTTGATTGCGCGACCCTACCTGACCCTCGGTCTCTCGCTGCTCTCCGACGACACCTGGGCGACCGAGGCGCGGTTGCAGGGCCAAGACAACACAAATAGCCCGGACATGACCTTCGCCACACCGATCCCGGACATCCTGGCGCGCGTGAGCCTGGGCGTGGACCTGCTGCGTAAGGATGGTTCAGAAAAGCGCTGGGAAGCCAAGCTCCAGTACGACGGCGAGTTTGGAGACGATTACAGTTCCAATGGTGGAATCTTGCGCATCGGCTATCGGTTCTGAAGAACGCGCTGAACCGCTTAGCGCTTCGCGCCGGGCAGAAAGCCCGGCGCGGCTTGGAATCAGCGCATCGCGGAAGACAGACTTGCAGCTCGCCCAGCGAGAGGTCAAGCGGATGTAGTCGTGCCCTCGCACGCGGCCCGACCCAGCGCCAGCCCAGGCGCTCGACGGCACGGTAGAACGGCACTTTGCAGCTGGCATCAGCAACGATCGTCGGCGCCGCCTGCGCCGCCGTGGTCAGCGCGGCGATGATGGGCCGCGGGATGGGCCGGTGGGCACGATACAGACTTCAGATGATTGTCAGACCCCGACGACGGCAGCGTGTCGGGGCATTCGCCATCGGGCGGACCCGGGGCGACGCGCCGGGTCACTGCGAGGGAGGCTGTTGTGTCGCCCGAGGGACGGCGTGCGCCAAGTTATGTCGCACCGTGCCTATGTCCGCGCCCCTCACTTTACATAAATAGCATTAGCGGCCATAGTGCGCGGGAAGAGGGCGAAACCGGGTCTCGGCATCGGCAAGCACGATCGTGGACATCTCCTCGTCCGGAACATTCGGACGCCATCTGAAATAGATCGGAGTCCAGCGACACTGGGCGAGAAAATTCGATGACGGCTTTGTTCAAGAAGCTGATAAGCCGCTCTTGGCTGAAACAGTGAAACGTGGCCCACGCCAGTCACTGCCGACGGGTCCGACTTGCTCGCCTTCGGCCCGAATGGCCGCAGCCTCGCCAGGGTCGCGCGGGACGGCACGGTGCAACGCTGGGACCCGCAGACCGATCAACCGATCGCGACCCTGAGGCTGGAGGCCTGCTGCGCACTGCCCTGGGCCATCAGCCCGGACGGTAAGACCTTGGCCGGCGTCGGCACGGCGCGCGGTGGCACGGTGCGACTCTGGGATACGGCGAGCCGGCAGGAGACCGGGTACAGGCCGCGGCCGACCTGACCGTCCGGGTCTCCTACAACCCGGCATACGAGGACCCGGCCCCCAAGCAGACGCCCCGTTCCCGATGCTCCCCTTACTGCGGGAAGGCCAGCGCCTCCACCAGCTTGCTGACATACCAGTCAACAGCAACGTTACCGCCGCTGGCCGCCCAGGTGCCGAAGTTCGGATAGGTCCAGGCGACATTGTTCCACTCCGTGGGGTGGCGCCAGGTCTCCGGCACGTCGAGCGCCCAGGGCTCGTTGGCGGCGGTGCGGTAGTAGCGACCCTGGGCCGGGTTGGAGGCGTCATTCAGGGTGCCGAACAGTTTGAGGTTGGCCTTGGCGGTCGGCGGATGGTCGACCAGGTGCACCTCGAGCCCCCGCTGCGTAGTGCGGTAGATGAACGGGTTGAAGGGGGCCGCGCCGAGCTGCGTCGCCGTCACCGGCTGCTTGAAGTGGATGTTGAGCTCCATCGGCACTGCCGCGGTGCGCGCGCATTTGACTACGGTGTTCATCATCGAGCAGGGGAAGGGCTGTCGGGTGTTGGTCAGGGTTGTGACGTTGGGCGACAGGATGAAGACCGCCTCGGTCTGGCCACTCTCCATCGGCAGCGCCACCGGGGCCTGATTGTTGATGCTCAGGGTGGTCGCCGTCGCGTCGATGGCGTCGCGGCTCAGCCCCTGAAGGTGCAAGCCGAAGCCGTTGTCGGAGCCCGCACCGCGGGCCCGGATCTCATACATCACTTTCAGATCGACGATCTCGTTTTGGGCATTCAGGGTCTCGACCGTACGGTAGGCGACCACCAGGTCGTTCATGTCGAAGTCGCCCTTCTTCGGCCACAGGTCCTCGAACGCCAGCGAGCCGAAGCCGGTGGCGCTGGGGTAGAAGCGCCGGGCCGCTCGCGTCGCGTCCTGCGGGAAGGCGTCCAGGGCGTCTGAGATGCTGTCGCCGTCGCTGTCCAGAACCACCGTCTTGATCAGCGATTGCACCTGGCTGCGATCCACCGCGGAGAACGGCGTGACCTTGATGGCAATCACCACGTCATTGAAGTCGTTGTCAGAGCCCCCCCTGCCGTGCGATTCATGTCCTCGAAGCCCAGCACCAGCAGCCCGTCTTCGGGTTTGGACAGTAACACCGTGTGCGCGTTGAGGTTGGGCACCGCGACCGTGGGCTTTTCCGGGTTGAGGCCCTTGAGCGAGGTGAAGATGGCGCTGGCCGACTGGTAGGGGTTGACCGCCTTGCCGTTCCAACCGTCGCCGACGATGGTGAAGCCGACCGCGCTGCCGCCCTTGAACCTGCCGAGCTGCACGCCGTCGCCATAGCGCATCGACCCTTGCGGGGGGAGCGAAAAGTTGGGGAACAGAATCTTGGTGTTGAGTTCCCCGGCGCTCTTTGGCTTGTTGCCCGGGTCGTAGGTGAAAAAGCCGACCGCGTTGCGGTAGCCGGCGCCCTCGTCGAGGAACACCACCGAAATCTCGGCGTCTTCGAGCAGCACGACATTAGCCCCCAGATCGTCGGTGATGAGCTTGGCGTCGTTCTTTTGGATGTCGATGCGTTCCGGCAGCCGTTTACGAATGTCGGCCAGCAGGCTGCCGGGCAGCGTGGCGCTCAGATCGACCAGCGTGCCAGGAACGCCGAGGCCGTCGTAGGTGTCGAAATACTGCCAGGTGGTCACCGCCTGGCTGGGGGATACCACCGTGGCGAGCGCCAGCGCGGCCACGGAAGGGGCAAGGAGATGACGGTAATACATGGATGAGCACCTGCGGTGAAGAGGATTGAAACGCGGAGCTGATGGCGCCGGCGGGCGTCCTGGGAGGGCCGAGCGGGGCCTTACTCCTCCACCTGTCCGCACTGCACCACCACTGTGTCGCTGCCCGAGGCGATGCTGACGCCTGCCTGGTCGGTGTGCAGGTGGATGCTGACGCCGCGCTCACTGTGGAACCACAGGTCATTGCTGCTGACCGCGGCAGTCGGGGCGTCCGCCAGGTCGCTGACAAAGGGGCCTTCAAGGTCGACAATGTCGGTGAGCCCGAGCACCTCGCCGCTGACGATCGCCTTGATCCCCTTAGCCCCACCCACGCCCAGGCCATTGAGCAGGACCTCGTAGGTCTGGCCCTGGTAGCTCAGGAGCGCCTGGCCCAAGGGGGCGCCGCCGCCATCGGCGATGGTCGGCGGGGCAAAGGCGATCAGGGCGTTTTCTGCGGCCGCGGCACGGGCGGCTGCGGCGCCGAGCAGCAAGGCCAGGACGGCACCGGCCAGCGGTGTCAGGGGGCGATTCCTAAGCATGGCGGGCGTCTCCCAATGAGGTCTGTGAACGATTATTCGGTGTAAGCGATCGCCTGGTCGATGATGGCCAGGGTCAGGGTGTCCTCGCGCTCGGCGGTGCGCACGACCACCACCACCTCCGTGAGGTGGGCCGGCAACTGCATGTCCGCGGCGTAGTTGCCCGCCGCGTCGGTGAAGCCGTTCTCCAGCAGCCGCAGGCCGTTGGGCCCCCGGCTGTAGAAGCTCAGCAGGGCGGGGCCGCCGTCGCTGCCGGCCAGGACGATATCGACCGTGGTCAGGCGGCTGGTGTCGTAACGAAAGCCAGCCTGGTCGGTGGTGGCGGCCGACACCGTGGTGTTCCAGGCACCGGCGGCCAGCACCAGCGCCATCAGGAGGGAGTTGACCAGGGAGCTGGGACGGGCGTTGCGGTTGAACATCGTGGCGGCTCTATGGTTGGGGTTTGCTGGGTGCTTACTAGAGTCATACAAACCTTGTGCCAAGATTGAAATATCGACTTAAGTTTATGATGATAAATAATATTACATCGTGCAGACGGGACCTTGGGGAGCGCTCAGGCAGGGGCTGACTGCCAGTGCGGCAGTGCCACTCGGGCAGTGGCTGCCAAACTGGCGGGCGGGGCGGTGGGGACACGCGCGGGAAAAAGGAAAAACGCGGCCCGGTGCCGGTGACGGCAGGATCGGACCTGCCACGCTGGCAGTGCCTGGTCTCGGTGAGAGTGTACGGCGCCCCGGTTTCGGGCGTCATCCGTCGCCAGGAATCGGCACCGCTACCGCAGAAAACGCCCCCGCTGCGTGATGGCGTAAAACATCCGCCGTCTACCCGAATCCCGGTCGCGGCGCGCGTGCCCGGCCGTCGCCCGACTTCTTTTCCCTACTGCCCGTGCGGCGGAGTTCGCAGGCCATTGGCCTGATCCGGTCGATGACCCCGTTGCTCGCTGGGCGGGCCGGTAGGTCGGTCGTCTGGGGCATCACACCGGCCTCGCATCGCTCGAGATGTGATGCGGTGACGACGCTGCGCGGCGCCGGCACGGCATCGGCTTGCGGTGCGCTGGCCGGCGCGGGTGGCGGCGTGGTGGACGCACCAAGGGTCGCCTTCGCGCTGTCGTGCGACGCGGGGGGCGGACCGTTCACTGAAGGCCAGTGTGTCGATCAGCGCCGGCCAGAAGGAACGACCCTGCTGGATGTTGGCCGCCGTCGCGGGCGCGAGCAGGTACTGGAGCAGCGTGATCGCCGCACGCGACTCGACCAGCATCGTGGTCTTGATCGTCGGTCCCTGGCGGCCCCCCAGGCGCGCCCGCGCACGCGCGAGCGCCCCTTCGGCGATTGCCTTGGCGCTCGGCAGATCGCCGAGGTACAGACAGCCGGCGCCATCGCCCCCCTCCGCGCGGCGCTCGCTCTGCTGCGCGCCCGTACCCTGGTCGCGCAGGGACAGATTCACGCCTAGCGACCGAGACTGTTTCCGGTTTGCCGTCGCGGAATTGCAAGCTGACGCTGCGCTTCTCGACGGCCGTGGCCCAGGCGTCGTCGGCCCCCGCCGCGCGGGCCATCTCGACGGCCTGCCGGGCACGCCCGAGCAGCGCCTCGGCGGCAAGGTCCGAGGCCTGGGTTTCGGTGTTCTGTTCAGACATTTTCACCTCCCACCGTCATCCGTGAGACCAGGGCGGAGGGCATACCGATGGAGACCGGCACGCTCTGACCGCCCTTGCCACAGGTCCAGCCGCCGGGGTCGAGCTTGAAGTCGTTGGCGACCATGGTGATGCGCTTGAGCGCCTCCGGGCCGTTCTCCATGAAGGTGGTCGTCATGCGCGGCAGGATGGGGAAGCGATAGGATTCGCGCCGACCGGAGCCGACGTGCGCGAGGCCGTCCCGATCGATGCCGTAATGGCGGGCCGAGATGTTGTCGTGCAGATAGGATTTGAGGATGCCCTTCTCCACCAGGGCCGCCCGCCCCGTGGCGTTGCCCTCGTCGTCCATGTTGAGGGTGCCGAGCTCATGCGGCAGATTGCCCTGATCGACCACGTTGACGAAGGGCGCCGCCACCGGTTTGCCGATCATGTCGGAGTAGATGCTGATACGGTTGAAGTCGGCCTCCATGCCGTGCCCGATCGCCTCGTGCAGCAGCACGCTGCTCGCGCCCGCGGCCAGCATGACGGGCATCTCGCCGGCCGGCGGCCGCTTGGCATCGAACAACACCAGGGTGCGCGCGACCACCTCGTCCACTTGCTCTTTGAGACGCCGATCGGTGTAGAAGGTCAGTCCGTCACGCGCCCCAAGCGAGCCCATATTGCTTTGGGTCTGGGTGCCGCGCTTGCCCGTGACCAGCAGTCCCAGCAGGACGCTGGGCCGCCGATCGACGAGCAGGCGCCCGTCGAGCGTCGCGATCAGCACCCGCTCGTCGGTATCGGTCAATTGCACCGTGACCTTGTCGATGGCCGGATCGGCGGCACGCGCCAACGCCTCCACTTTCTGAATCAGCGGCAGCTTCTCATCAAGCCCGACCTCGGACCAGGGCCGCTGAACCGGGTAGAGATCGCCCTGACGTCGCGGGTCGAAATGCACCGGCAGAGACGCCGCAGCGCCGGACGCAATGGTCGCGGCGACCCGGGCGGCGCGCAGCATGGACTCGGGGGTCAGGTCCTCGTTAAAGGCATAGCCGGTTTGACCTGCGACCACGACGCGCAGTCCGACCCCCTGCGCGATGTCACTCGATGCCTGACTGGCCAGCCCGTCCTGCATCCGGATGAGGTTGGTGCGCTTGTGCTGGAAGTAGAGATCGGCGATGTCGGCCCCGTTGGCGGTCAGCTCGGACATCACCCGGCGGATCAGTGCCTCATCGATGCCGAACCACTCGAGGAATGGATTGACGGGCGCGGGCTGGGTCAGGTCCGTGGCGTTGGGCGTGGCGCCCAGAAACCTCGGAAGTGCGACACTCGTCAGACCGGCGTGCCGGTGGCGAGGAACTGGCGTCGGTTCATGGGCATCGGCTCTCTTTGGTCGCTTCAGGATTTAGGGCGGTCGGCGTTCAGGATATTCAATGCCACCCCGGTCGTGCGCTTGGGCAAGACCGACGCCGGGCTGGTCGATGGCGAGCTTCGCGCGGCCGATCTAGACCCCATTGCGATAGACCAACACGCGCTGGTCCGCCCGGCTCATAACGATGGACACGGGCCCCGTGGGGCGGCCTCGGGTCGCCAGCGAGACGACTTGAACTGACCGGGTTTCAGATTCTGCGGGGGCGTTTCTGCGGCCTGCGGTGTCGTGTCGCCCCAGGATGGGGCCGCCAGGACGGGAGCGGTCGAGAGTACAAAGAGCATTGCCAGCGCGAGCAAGACAACAGGTCGCCGGGGGCGCAAAAGGGTCAGGTTCATGGGATTCCTCTAAAGAGTCGGATTGCGTGCGAGCACCGTCGTCGGCCAGCCGTGTCCGCACACCAGCGCCGATCCCGAGTCGGTCGGAAAGCGCGATGCACAGGGGTGTTAATCGAAGCGACGGTTCGCCGCCCGCCAGGGGCGCCGATTCCGTCGAAAAGCCGGGGAGGGGTCGACCGCCCCGGCGCGTGAGTCTAGTGGCAGCGGGACATCGGCGTATCGACGATGGAGGCGTAACGCCCGTTGCTCGTGCGCACCGTGACGCACTGCCGGCCGTTGCTCCACTTATTGCCGGCTACAAAGTTATAGCCGCGGTTTTGCAGCTCGGTCTCCCCGCCGGCGGCCCTGGCGCCGACCAGGTCCCGGAGCTCCGCGGCCCCCGCGCGCCCGCTTGCCGATTGGCTTGCGCCCGATTGCCCACCGCCGTTGCAATCGAGCATGGTTACATCGACGATGGATTGGTAATGCCCGTTCGTTGTGCGCACCGTGACGCAATGCGAGCCCTTTTTCCAATTGGTATAGGAACTGCCTCCCCCTTTGCTGCCGGACGCGTAGGTGTAGCCGCGGCTTTGCAGCTCGGACTCGCCGCCGGCGGCCCTCGCTCCGACGAGGTCCTGAAGCTCCCTCGCACCGCCCGCCCCCGAGCCGGCCTGGCTGGTGCCGCTGTGCTTGCTCGCCTCGTTGACGGCGATGCCGCCGGCGACCACGGCGGCCGTACCGATGGCGAGCTTCTCGCCCGTGCTCAGCCCCTTCGGCTTGGGACCGCTGTACTCGGCCGCAGTCACGTGGCGGTTCTTGACCTCGCAGGTCCAGGGGTGCTTATCCCCGTCCACCTTGGTCAGACCCTGCACCTTGAAATGCAGCGCCGTGTCGTTGAGGCGCTCCGCGGTGGCATCGCGCAGGTCGCTGAGCTTGTATTCGCTGCGGAGGCGGGTCTCGCAATCGCGGATCGCGTCCTTATTCGTCGTAGGCCAGTGCGGCGCCCGGGGCGGCCAGTGCGAGTACCAGCAGAAGGTTGGTGCGGGCTTGGAAGCCAGGAGTCCGATGCATGGTGGATTCACTCCGAAGTTGGGAACTGTCATGGGCCGCTGACCAGGACGGGTCTGCACGGCGGGCTAGGGTTGATAAGAGGATTCGCGCAGGTAGCGCCCGGCGACCCAGCCCTGGGCCCGAGTCGTCCGGGCGCGCGACCTGGCACCAGCGCTGACCGTCGGTCATCCGACATCCGAATCTCCAGCGCTTATAATTTCGGTCGGGATTCTACGGACCACCCGGACACGCAAGCAACAGCTTTTCACCTCCCGGCCTTGGTACTTGATGGCGACGCTACCGTCCGGGTAACCGTGGACACGGACCCGGTTGCGCCGCAGTCCCTTCGCCAGTTCGGTCGGTTCGAGTAGATAGACGACCCGATCGTATTGCAGGGTCAGGCTGTTGGAAATGACCTCGCGCTGAGCGCGCTGGCCGGAATTACGACCAAGGCCCGGATCGACATGCTCGCCGGCTGCGATGGCCGGGCCCCGGGGACGGTTGCGCCGCCTTGCGCGACGCAACCGACCGGCTCAGTGACGACGGTGGGTGCGGCCCGGGTAGGGGTCACCCTTCTCACCGACGAAGATGCGCGGAATGGCCTGGTGTGCGGGGTTGCCGAAAATGGCGTGCTTGGTGACCAGCAGCGATTTGCTGGCGTCATCGAAGGCCATGGTCGCGGGACCGTCGAAGGGGATCGCACTGTCGGCCGGGCCGCTGATGCGGGTGATCTCGGCGCCGTCCTGGGCGAGCACCGCGGAGCGAGACATAGAGCCGGCCCGACTTGCCGAATACCAGGCTGTCCGGCACCGCGGAGTCCGGGAAGCTTGCGAACAGTTCGAGGTCGACCGTACAGATCGGCAGGTCCGGCAGGGCTGGCGCGTAGGACGATTGTGTAAGGACCGAAGTACCCGTCGATGCGCCCCGGTCCACGTACTCGGCGCAGACGCTCGATCCGCACAGCGGACCCTATGGGCACGCGGTCAACCTGCAGGGTCCGCTCTGTGCGGACCAGCCAACTCGCGGATAGCCAGGCGGCCGGCAGCATGACTGGGATGACGATGGGGGCCTGCGCGCGGATGAGCGTGGGAACGTGCGGGTGCCGCAACCACGGCGGTGCGCGCGGGGCACTTGGAGAGCAGGGAAGGCCCGGCCGGGTTGGCCGCGGATGCGCTTGGGGGGCCGCGCGAAGCTTACCGGGTCGCCCGCCGTGCCGTCGCGACCGGCGGCAGCGGTACGGGCGATTCCTGGGTATCAGTGCTTGGGTGCCGGCCTGGCAGGTCCGGGCTTGCCCCGGGCCTTCGCCCGGGCTGGGGGCGGGGCCATGGTCGGAGCGGCTCCGCGCCAGGCCTGGCGGCCCGCGCTGCGCTCCCCGGCGAAGTCACTGACCAGCGCGACCGTCTGGCGCTGGAGATCGGCGACGGTGCCGCCGAGTTGGGCCAGGAACGCGTTGCGATCGGCACGCGCGGCCTCGGCCATGTCGGCATGCGCTTCACGGAAGTTGGCCTGCAGCGACTCGACGCTGGTCTTCAGGTCACTGATGAAGGCGTGCGCGGCGTCCGTCACCTCTTGGCGGGTATCGGCGATCAGGGTTTGGCGGGCCATGCGCTCGGATTCGATCTCGTCGCGCAGCCGTCCCATGTCTTCGGTAAAGCGGCCCATTGTCTGCACCTCGTATCAGCTTGCGAAGGCGCACCGGGCGCGGGTGAGTCCGCCCGCGGCCCCCTATCCGGGTGGGGCGCGCCTTACCACCAGACCCGGCACCGGATGCCGCCGCGGACCGCTACTGCGGGTATCGGCGCGGCGTCCTACTGGAGCGCAAAACGCGCCCAAGGCTTCGATCACGCCGGGGCCGCGGCGGGGGCGGTGAGGCCGATCGCTTCGGCATACTTCAGGTAGGTCTCGACCGAGGCGATGACCACGCGGGCTTCGACGGCGAGCAGTTCGATACCGACCAGGGAGACCTTCAACCACGCATCGATCACGATGCCCTTGTCCAGGATGCGGTCGACGACTTCGGCCAGGCTGGAGGAATCGGTGGAGTTCGCGACTTTTGCCATTTTCTTAACCCTCTGAAGGTCATAAAGAATGCACAGGATGTGCGGTATCAGCGAACCTGCCGGACCTGCGGTGAGCGCGTGCGCCATTGCGCATCCGGCCCCGTCAAGCGCGTCACCCGAACCGCTCGCGACGACTGGCGGACTGGGGGCTTCGCGGTGCGGCATCCTGCCGGCGTGCTCGCTTGCCTGAGATAAAGCACTGGCCGTGCCAGTCATGCGCCCGCCCGGACAACATCAGGATACATCGACAAATCAGTTATCTATGCCCCCCGTGCGCGGCACTCACCGGTTTTCCGAAGCGCCGCGCTTGTCTGTACTATGGAATGGATTCCATGTATCTGGCGTCCGCTCCCTAGCAAACTGCGGCGAAGGTGTAGGTCGCCCTTCAGGGCGACCGGGCCGCGCACGTTGATGCCCCAGTAGCCCAGTAGCCCAGGAGGCTTGAATTGCGTATCGAGATCGAGCACGAAACCGCCTACGAGTACAGCGAACCGATCAGGCTCGGCCCCCACACGGTGCGCTAGCGGCCCCGCCCCGGCGGGGGCCTGCGGGAACTCGACTTCGCGCTCGCCGTAGACCCGATGCCGGAGCGGCGGCTGGACTGTCTGGACGCGATCGGCAATCGGGTCGTGCGGCTGAGCTTCGCGGGCGAGACCAGCCACCTGCAACTTGGCATCCGGCTCGCCGTGGAGACCGGCTCGCCCGCCGACTATGTGCCGTTTCTAGCTTCGCGCTGACGATTCGCGCCCACGCACCCGCGCCGGGCGGGTGAGGGGTGGTTGGTCTCACGGCAAGGGTGTCCTGCCGACGCGTCGGCATGAACCCCGTCCCGTGCCGGTATCTCAGCTCTGTGAGTTGAAGATCCCACCGCTCAGGTCACTCAGGTTGCGAAAACCTGCTACGCTGAACGAATGAGAAGGCGCTTTAACGCGGCGGCGCTCTTGCGTCCGGATTCGGTGCACGCGGGCCTCGCCTAAGGCCCCAAAGGAAGGCACCGATGCTGCAATGCAACAGAGCGTCCGCCAATGCTGCAATGCAGCAATTCACACGTGATGGTGCAATGCAGCACGCGGGCCTGTCTGCCCCCGGCCGGTCCCGCGAGGGACACTCGATCACGTACAGAAAGTCACGTAAAGACCTGGCGGCAGGATACCCCAGGCGTGGCGGCGACGGAGCGTCGCAACAGGGTCCGTCCTTGACGGTGATGTCCACCTACACAACGAGGACCATGCTCCATGCACACGTTAAACGGCTTTGACGGTTATCGCAGCACGCACTCGGACTTGCGGCAGATGATTGATGACCTGCGCGCGCTCCTCACCGCGGAGCAATTGCGGATCCGCCCGAATGCGCAGATTGCGTATGAAATGCTTTGCGATCTGGGGGAGCGGGTGCGGCGCCATCTGGCCGAAGAGGATTGCGGCCTGTACCCGAATCTTCTGATCCATGAGGACCCCAAGGTCAAGTCCCTCGCCTGGCACTTCATCAGCGGCGAGAAGCCGCTGCGCCAGACCTTCGACGACTATTACGGCCGCTGGCTGAAGAACTGCGACTTCAACTTCAGCGCTGAATTCCTGGCCGAGACCCACGAGGTGTTCGATATGGTCGGCCAGCGCATCGATCGCGAAGAGCAGGTGCTGATCCCCAAGCTGGTGGAGATCGGCATGTTGAGGGCAGCGCGCTGCTGATTGCGATCCATGCGCAGATGCCGGGGCCGACACCGGGCGCCCACCGTGGCGCCTGGTGCTCAGTCAGGGTTGTGGCTCGGGAGAGGCCCGGGCGCCGGGCTCAGGCCGCCGCGGCGAAGGACCATCCATGCGCATCCTGGTTGGCGGGCGGTCGCATGGCCTTGACCATCTCGTTCACCAACTGCCGGGCCGCCGAGCGCAGCAGAATGCGTGTCTCGCGGGCATCCGGACTCTCATTGATGTCTTCGTTGCTGTGCTCAGCCTCAATGATGCGCAGCAGTGTCAGTGCCTCTGCAATCATCTCGGCCTGGACGCCCGCTTGGCTGTAAGTTGCGTCTTTCATTGGATTCTCTGGCGGTTGCCATCGCTATGCGGTCACTCGTGACGCGGCCCTGCCCCATCGACTGGGTGGCCTGGAAACGGCCGCTCGGGCCTGCATTTCGGACCGCCCGTTGGGGCCTCCTGCCGACCCGGTCGTTTGTCCAGAACAAAGCATCGGGCGTGCCAGCAACCCCGAGCGCCCGGTGCCGGCAGGAACCATCGGGAAAACCGTCGCCTGGCGCCTGGCGTCGTCCGGACCATCGGGCGTCCCCGGGAGGCCGCGCCCCCGAACTATGGAATGCTTTCCATAGTTGTGGTGCCCGCGCCCTAGGAACCCGGTTCCCCCCAAGTCACCCCGACCTTGATCGAACTCCCGCCCACCCTGATAGTAACGCCGTTGGTCGCCGGCCGCGCCGCCGGGTCGCGCCGCGGCTGCACGATGAAGCCCCTATAGTCTATTCGCTACGATGGAGTGACCCGTGGGAATTTTTACCCGTTTTCTCGTCATCGACTGTCCGCAGGAACTCCAATGCGAGCCCGACGGCAGGCATCCGGCATTCGCCATCCGCTTCAGCACCAACGGCGAGATCCCCTTCCCCCAGGTCATCCTGCGGGCCGCGGGCAAGGAGACCCTGCTCAACGGTGCGGCCATCAGCGCCGCGCCGGGCGCCCCCGGCGAATTCAATTTTGTCGCGGCGGTGCCGGCCGGGACCAGTGTCGGCGAACGCATCGACGTTCAGATCGAGGGTTGCCGCCGCGCCGACCTCGAGCGCGCCCAGGCAGAGGACTGGATCAAGGGTTCCGCGCAGGTGCGCCTGCTGCATCCGCCGCGCGCGCGGGCGCAGGTGCACGCAAAGGTGACCGGCGGGGCCGCGGTGAAGCTGTATTTCGGCATCCACAAGCACATGCACCAACCGTATTACAACACCACCGATCGCAACTATTGGGACGGCGAGAAGGATCAAATCTTCGGCTCGCGCGGCGGCAACTATACCGATTTCATTCCGGCCGCCGTGCAACAGTACATCGACGGCCAGCTCCCGCACGCGGGCCTGTCGACGAGTTGGAGCGGCTCACTGATCGAGCAGCTCGATCGCTGCGCCGCCGAAGGCCTGTGCAGCGGGCGCTTCGCCGGCTGGAACCAGGCACTGCGGCGCCTGGCCGCGGCCGGTACGCAGCTTGGCAACCCGCGTCTCGCCTTTTCCGCTTTCGGCTTTTTCCATCCGCTGATGCCGCTGATCCCGGACCGGGATATCGTCCGGCAGATCCTTTGGCACCGCGGGGTCATCGAGCGGGCCTTCGGGGTGGCGGCCTCGCGCGTCCTGTTCCCGCCGGAGACGGCCTTCCACGTGCGCATGATCCCGGCGCTCATCGAGGCCGGGGTGACCGCGGTGATCTATGACTCGATCCACCGCGCCCGCGCCTGTCGCGACTATCCCTATGCCGGGATCGCGGAGGGCATGTTGCCGCCGAATTCGGCCGAACAGGTCGACCCCCCGGTGGATGACTGGCTGCAGATGCACAACATCTGGGCCGGCGCCAAGGTCTCACCGCGCCTGCTGCGGCCCGAATACGTCGGTTATGAGGACCCGGACGGCCGACTGCACAAGATCATCGCCATCCCGGCGGAGCGCTATATCGGCAATGAGGACGCACGCGGTGGCTTCGGTGCATTGCAGTATCCAGACGTGCTGGGCCAGGTCTATGACCGGATCGTCGAGACCAGCAGCTTCGACCCGGCCCACCCGCCGTTCTTCCTGCTGCATTCCGACGGCGACAACCACGGCGGCGGCGCGGACAGCTATTATGGGCACAATACGGCGCGGCTGGTCGAATGGCTGCAACAGGACCCGCGCTTCGAGCTGACCACGGTCGAGGACTATCTGGAGCGCTTCCCGCCCGATCCCACTCACATCATCCATATCGAGCCGGGCTCCTGGGCCGGTGCCGACAACGGCGATCCGCAGTTCATGAAGTGGTTCAGCCGCTACGATCAGCCCTACTCGCCGGATCTCAACTCCTGGGCGGTGCTCACCGCCTATCAGAATCTCGTGCATACGCTGGAGCAGAGCGCGCCCGATCATCCCGAACTGGCGGAGGCCGTCCGGCTCCTGTTGACCGCCGAGACCAGTTGCTACTGGTACTGGACCGGCCAGCACCTCTGGGACCAGCAGGTGACCGACGCGGCGAATCTGGGCGCCAGCCTGATCAAGCCGGCGGTCGAGGCGCTGGTCGCGGCCGGTGAGGACCGCACCGGCCCGACCATCTTCGCCCCCTGGGTGACCCCGGAGAATCCCGGCGGCAAGCGCTGGGGCCAGGGCTGCCTGCTCGATGCGCCGCGCCAGGGCGTGGTCCACTCCTTCGTCGCCGATTGCTCCGGCCTGCGGCGGGTGGAACTGGTGCTGCGCAGTGGGGACGAGGAACAGCGCCTGGCCATGCAAAACCATGGCCCCTACCCGTCCAACACTGGGGCGCGGGTGACGGCGGACTATGTCACCACCGAACTGCCGGTGGGTGCCGGGGACCTGCGCTACTTCATCGAGGCCGAGGACCGGCACGGCAATGTCTCGCGCAGCGCCCTGGAGCGGATCTGGGTGGCCTGAGGAGGCGCCGCGGGGCCGCCGGGCACCGCTCGCCGCGACCGGCGATGCGCTCACGCGCGCTGTGATACGATTCAAGGTCTTGGCGGGCAGGCCGCGGCCCCCGCTGTTTCCTGTGATTGCCGTACGGTTGGAGGTCTAGGTGAAGGGGCGTTCGTTTGCGATTGTCGGTTGGTGCCTGCTGGGCATCTGGCTCCTGGCCGGTTGTGCCGGTAACCAGATGGTGTCGGACAGCTTCGATTATACCAACCGCCCACAACTGCTCCTGCCCGGGGCCAACCGCGCTGAGGTCAAGGGCCTGGCCATGGGTGCGGCGCGGGCCAAGGGCTGGAGCATCGTCCAGTCGACGGACGAGTTCATGGTCATTCAGCGCCCGCTCGACCCGGCCTCACCCGCGGCCACCGCGCTGGGGGCCGCCAAGAGCAGCGTGCCGCCGGTCATCGAGGTCAGGTCCGCGTTCGTGGAGCAGTCGGGCGGGGTCAATGTCGCCTTGGTCGCCAGCCTGATCACCCAACCCCCCGGCGAGAAGGCCCCCAAGCGGATCGATTACACCGAGTCCTACCGGGACGCGCTGACGCAATCGCTCGCGTCGCTGCGCTCCAACTGGGCGGCCAATCGGCAGCGGGTGGCCAACGCCATGCCGGACCCAGCCCTGGCGACGCAACCGGCCCCCGCTGCCACCCCTGCCGGCACCCCTCCGGGCGACAACCCACTGGTACAGGCCTGGGGCCAGACGGTGGCCGAGACGCCCGCGGCAGCCCCCGGCACCCCGGTCGACGCCGAGCCGCCACCCGCGTCCGCCCCGCCGTCCGCCCCCGAGTCCCGGCCGGCGGCCGGTCCCGTGTTGCAGTGGTCGAGTCCGACACCCGCGCCGGTGGCTGACGGCACCGGTGCGGTCACCGCCGGGTACCAGCCGGCGCTCGCCCCCGTTCCCGCACCCGTGCCGCGCATGACGCAACCGACACCGCCACCGACGGTCGTGCTGCGGGCCCCCCAAGCCGCCCGGCCGTCGATCGCGACGATCAAGCCCGCGGCGGGGACCGCAAAGACGGCGGCCCAGGCCGCCAAGGTCGAGCCCAAGGCGGCCAAGCCCGCCGTCAAGGGCGCCAAGCCCGACGCCAAGGTCGCAAAGACGGACGCGAAGGCAGCCAAGCCCGAACCCAAAACCGCGAAGGCCGACACCAAGGCGGCCAAGTCCGGACCCAAGACTGCCAAGGTTGACGCCAAGGCAGCCAAGCCCGAACCCAAGACCGCCAAGGTTGACGCCAAGGCAGCCAAGCCCGGACCCAAGACCGCCAAGGTTGACGCCAAGGCAGCCAAGCCCGAACCCAAGACCGCGAAGACCGACGCCAAGACGGCCAAGCCTCAGCCCAAGGGCGCCAAGCCTGACACCAAACAGGCCAAGCCGGATGCAAAGCCGGTCCGGTCCGCCAGGACCTAGGGCGCACGACGCGCCCTCAGGCCCTCATGATATGGCCGACGGTGCGCAAGGCGATGCCGACGCAGGCGCCCAGCGCCGCCGGCTTCCAGACTGCGGCGACCCGACTGCCAGCGGAGTTCAGGACGGCCACGCCGACCAGGTCCAGGGTGGAAATCAGGAAGCCTGCGCCGGCGTTGAGCAGTTCGACGCTGACCTGGCCAGCGCGGCGCAGCTCGTCCATGACTCCCATCATCGCGGTGCCGCCGGCCAGGTACTTGGTCAGGCTGGGCAGGATCAGCACCGGGTCGATACCGACCGGCACCAAGAGCGGGCGCAGGGCCTGCGTGATCAGGTCGACGGCGCCGAAGCGCTGGAGCGCGGTGACCGCCACCAGCGACCGGTGCTCCCCCGCGCAGCGGTCGGCCACGGCAGGACCTGATCCGGTCAACCTTTCGCACTCGTGATTGCCGTGGACCGCGCCGATGTCGACTGGACCGGCCACACGCCGCTGGTACCGCAGCGATTGGGGATGGACCTGGGTGGGTAAATGGGTGAGGATCCGCGGTGACCTCGGCGGCGGCGCTGACTACGCGTCTGCCGAGCGCTCAGATCTCGTTCTCCTGGTTCCTCCGGTCTGGGACATACCCCTCGCGAAGGACCGGAGCAGGCGACAGGGATGTTCGTTTCAATTAACCCAATCATCTGTCTTCTATAAAAATGTCTTCCAACTTGTGTCCGGCGTGCGGCGCCCCCAAGCATCCATTGAAGGCCTGCGCTGAATGTGGGTTCACCAACCGCGGCAGTACCCCGCTGCCGACGCCCGGGGTCGACCCGCAGGCGGAATCCGTTCCGGCCTTTCCACCGAGATCGCGCTCGGGGCCGCAACCGGCGGTGCGGGTCACCACCAAGCCCAGGTCGCGTCTGGCATCCATTGGCGCAAGCGGAACTGCGATCCGCACCTGCGCCGTCTGCGACAGCCCTGCACTGCCGGGTCAAAGCCTGTGTGACCGTCACTCGCGCTGAGTCCGCGGGGGGCGATTGTCCACCGTCTCGGTGAGCGCCGCGGCGGACCGTTCGGTGGGAGCGGCTTTAGCCGCGACCCGAGGCCGTAGTCACCTGCGACGCTCTCGCACACCCCGCGAGGTCTCGTCGCGGCTACCGCCGCTCCCACAGCGTCGCTGCGCGACTTTCACGGTGACCGACGGAACCGGAACCATGAACCACCCGCACCGCCAAGGCCCGCCGCGCCTGCCCTTCGTCGACGCGCTCAAGGCCATCGGCGCGCAGTTCGTCGTGCTGCATCACCTCGCCTATTACGGCCCCATGTCGGACCAGGCCTGGGTGCTCCTACCCGAGGTCATCGATTGGATGGAGTTTCGCTCGCGCATCGCCCTGGCACTGATCGTGGCCCTGACCTTGGGTCTCGCCCGCTTCCGCGCTGGCCGCTCCACCAGCCCCGGGCCGGGTCGCACCCTCGTGACCTATTTCAGCCTGAGTTCCTAATCATTGTTTCTGATATACTTTCCTATTGCGCTGCTGATCAATGCCGGGTTCGCCCGGTGGGGTGGCACGGCCCCGGCCATCCACCTCGGCGGCCTGATCGGCGCCTGGGTCTGCTGCAACGTCGCCGCTGCCGCCTTCTACCACCTGGTCGAACAGCGCACCCACACCTGGCCGGAGCGCCTGACCCGGCCGCCGGTTCGTGGCGCGGTGCCGAGCGGGTGAAACCGGTGCGATCCGCCCTTGCATCCCGTCGGGTTTGGTCCGACCATGCCGAGGCTGCCGGTACCGGCGGCGTCCCAGACCCGACCGCACCCGGCCGCCGGCCGCGGTGCCTGACCCCGACCTGAGCACGGAGGTTGTGATGGCCCTGTTTCGCCTGCGCGAGGCCGGTACCGATGTCCGCACCGAGGTCCTCGCCGGCCTCACTACCTGGCTCGCCATGGTCTATATCGTGGCGGTCAACCCGAGCATCCTGGCCACCACCGGCATGGACCAGGGGGCCCTGTTCACGGCGACCTGCCTGAGTGCCGGGCTCGCCTCGATCGCCATGGGGCTGTACGCCAACTACCCGTTGGCGCTCGCCCCCGGCATGGGGCTCAATGCCTATTTCGCCTTCGTCGTGGTCGGCGGCCTGCAGGTGCCCTGGCAGGTCGCGCTGGGCGCCGTCTTCCTGTCCGGTATGCTGTTTCTGATCGTCTCACTGCTGCGGCTGCGTGAATGGCTGATCAACGCCATTCCGCTGTCGCTCAAGCTCGGTATCGGCGCCGGCATCGGCTTCTTCCTGGCCCTGATCGGGCTGGAGCACATGGGCCTGGTGGCCGCGAGCCCGGCCACCCTGGTGACCCTGGGTGACCTCGGCAAGACGTCCACGCTGCTGGCCTGCGGCGGCTTCCTGCTGATGGCGGCGCTGGCGGCGCGCGGCTACAGCGCGGCGGTGCTGATCGGCATCCTGGCGACCGCCGCGGCCGGCATCCCGTTCGGGCTGACCAGTGTCCAGGGCCTGGTGTCGGCCCCGCCCTCGCTCGCGCCCACCTTCCTGCAAATGGACATCCCCGGGGCGCTGAACCTGGGCCTGGTCAGCATCGTGCTCACCTTCTTTCTGATCGACGTGCTGGACAACGCCGGCACCCTGATCGCGGTCACGCACCAGGCCGGGCTGACCCGCCCGGACGGCACGTTGCCGCGGCTCAGGCAGGTGCTCACGGCGGATTCGGGCGGCGCCATCCTGGGCTCGGTGCTCGGCACCTCGACCGTGGTCGGCTATATCGAGAGCGCGGCGGGCATCCAGGCCGGCGGGCGCACCGGGCTGACCGCGGTGGTGACCGGCGTGCTGTTCCTGGCGACCCTGTTCTTCGCCCCGCTCGCCCTGTCGCTGCCCGACTTCGCCACCGCGCCCGCGCTGGTGTTCGTCGCCTGCCTGCTGGCGCGCGCCCTGCGGGACCTGAATTGGGACGACCTGACCGATGCCCTGCCCGCGGTGGTGACGGCGCTCGCCATGCCCTTCACCTTCTCGATCGCCGCCGGCATCGGCCTGGGCTTCATCGTCCATGCGGTGGTGAAGACGCTCGCCGGGCGTTGGCGCGAGGTGGGCGGGGCGGTGTGGCTGATCGCCGCGGCCTCGGCGGTGAAGTTTGCGATTCAATAGCTGCTCAGGCAGCCTTCGCATACACACTACGCGCGGCGCCGTAATAGGCGTCATAGACGTGCTGGAAGACCGCGCTGGCCTTTTCCTCGAATAGTTCCGGCGTATAAGCGCGCGGCAGGCCGAGGTCCAGCAGCTTCTCGATGGTCACCCGCACCTCGGCGCGCGCCTGTTGGCGCTTGCGCCAGTCCAGCACCAGCTTGCCGGCCTTCAGCGTCGCCAGCAACTCCCGGGCGGTCGCCTTGACCTTGTCCCGGTCGCCATCGCTCAGGTCGATCTGGGGCTTGGTCAGGAGGTCGAAGAGGGCCAGTTCTTCTTCGTCCAGTTGCTCGCCCAGGCCCCGGCGTTCCTCCTCATTCAGGCTTTGGGCGAAGGCCACCAGTTGTCGGAAGAAGGCCTCGGCGTTCAGGCTACCGGCGTTGTAGGCGTCGATCAGTGCCTGGAACTCCTCCAAAAAGTCCATGCGGGTGCGGTTGAGCCGTACCATGGCCATGAGCTTCTGCGCCACCCGGCCCTTGAGCTGTTCGTTGATGGTGCGCTTGCGGTGCGGGCGGATATCGAGCCCCTTGTCCTTTATCTGCGCGATCTCGTTCTGGCCTTGGGATACCACCACTGCCATGTCGGTCTCCTTCAGCAGGGCGATGCGCTCCCCGATCTCCCGCCGCGAGTCCTCATCCGCCCCGGCCAGATCCGCTTGTGCGGCGACCAGCCGCTCGGCCCAATGCCGCTTCACCTTATCGTACATCCGCACGGCCGTGGCCTTGTCGATACAGATCATCATCGCCTTGCCCTGGAAGCCCCGCCCGATGAAATGGCTGACCAGGTCCCGGGCCACCGCCTCCAGCCGATCGTCACGGGTGATCAGGTGATACTCGCGGGCGAGTTCACGCTCCAGCTTCGCCTCCTGGGCCGGGTCCAACTCCGCCGCCTCCAGCAGCAGTTCCATGTCCGCGTTGAGGTCGTCGTTGGTCAGTTGCAGTTCGGGGATGCGGTTCTCGTAGTAGAGCGGCACCGTGGCGCCGTCCGCGACCGACTGGCGGAAGTCATAGACGCTGATGTAGTCGCCAAAGACCTGGCGGGTCTTCTCCTCGCCGACGATCAGCGGCGTGCCGGTGAAGGCCAGAAAGGCGGCATTGGGCAGGGCGGTGCGCATGTTGAGCGCGAGCGTGTCGTACTGGCTGCGGTGGGCCTCGTCGGTAATCACGATGATGTCGCGCCGCGGGGAGAGCACCGGGTGCGCCTCGCCCGGCTCCGTCCGAAACTTATGGATCAGGGTGAAGACGTAGCGATGATCCTCGCTGAGCAATTGGCGCAGGTGCCTGCTGCTCTGCGCCTGGGCGCGGCCCTCGGTCACCACGCCCGCCGAGGCGAAGTGCTTGTAGATCTGCCCGTCGAGTTCCTGCCGGTCGGTGATGATGACGAAGGTCCAGTTGCCCGGCAGCTTGCGCAGCACCTTCTGCGCAAAGAACAGCATGGCGATGCTCTTGCCGCTGCCCTGGGTATGCCAGAAGACACCCAGCCGGCCATCGCGGGTGCGGATGACCCGCAGGGCCTCCAGGGCGTTGTTCACCCCGAGATACTGATGATTCTTGGCGGTCAGCTTGATCAGCCCGCCGGGGACCTCCTGGAACAGGGTGAAGTTCTCCACCAGGTCCAGAAACCGCACCGGGTCGCAGACCCCGCGCAGCATCGTCTCCAGTGACACCCGACCGGACTCGGCCTCGCTGCCCACCTTCTTCCACTCGGCAAAATGCTCCCAGCCGGCGGTGAGACTGCCCACCCGGCTCTGGCTGCCGTTGGAGAGGATGATCAGTGCGTTGGGCCAGAAGATCTGGGGCACCGTGTCCTTGTAGTCCCGCAGGTTGCCGTTGAAGGCGGTCTCCAGGCGCCGGTGGACCGCCTTCAGCTCGATGAAGAGCAACGGGATGCCGTTGACGAAACCAATCAGGTCCGCCCGGCGGGTGTGCATCTCGCCGGTGATCCAGAGCTGGGAGCAGAGCAGAAAATCGTTGTTGGCCGGGTCGTCCCAGTCGATGACCCGTACCAGTTCCACCGTCTCGCCCTCCCCTTCCGGGTCCGGCATCGGGACCCGCACCCCGTTCTTGAGCAGTTGATAGACCTCGCGGTTGGCCGCCGCCGGGCTCATGCGCGAACGATCGCGCGACAGGTCCTCGATAGCCGCGTGGATGGCCTCGGGCGACGCCTCCGGGTTCAGCCGCAGCAGGGCCAGACGCAGCGGCGACTTGAGGATGACCTCCGCGCGCGTCTCCCGGCCCAGGCTGCTCGCCCCCTGGTCGAACTCGCCGTAGGCGCAGATCGTCTGCCAACCCAACTCGGCCAGCAGGGCGATGGCCGGCTGTTCGATCAGTGCATCCTCGGTGTAGCCGGTGGGGCTCATGGGCGGTCTCCCTCTCGCGTCTTGCCGGGAGTACAGGCCCGGCCGGGGTGGCTGTCTTGCCGGGGCCTGATCCCTGGGTGCCTCAGAGGCCCAGAATCTGCCGCGCCTGGCTTTCGCCGATGCCGCTCTGGACAAGCCGGGCCAGGGCCTCTTCAAGACCTTCGAGCTTGCCTTTCTCTCTCTCGGCTCGTAGCTCGCTGACCTCGTCATGCAAGGCGCGCTCGCGCACGAAGGCGAGTCGCCGGGTTTCGGCGTCGGCGCTGAGGTCTTTGATGCGATCGAGGGCCTGTTGCACGGGGGGATAGGCGATGGCGGCCATGGTGCGCTCCTCCTGCCAGTGTTCAAAAAAGGCGACCCAGGCCGCGAGACCCGGCTGGGCCGGGCCCAGGCGATCGGCCTTGGGTAGTTCGATAAGGTTCAATTGTAGTTCGTTGCCGAGGCTGACGTGCGGCTGCCGCCGGTCGCGCAGCTCAAAACACCACAATGCCTGCGCCGCCTGGTCCGGAGCTTCAAACAACGTGAAATCAAGCAGGTGGATACCGATAACGGGCTTGATGGACTGGTAGTCCTGGCCGCTCCTGAGTTGCTGGGTGAGGGTGCGGGCCAGGTAGTAGGCACTGCGGGCGCTCCAGGCGTTGTGGCGCCTGACCTGCATCTCGACGTTGAAGAGCCGACCCCCGGCATCCTCCGCCAGGAGGTCGAGCACGATGAATTTACCCGCAAGTTCGTCGGGATCGATGCGGGGGTTGAGGACCTCGACCACCGTGACCGGTGCCTCGTCGGGGCGGACGGCATTGATGAGGGCGGTGAGCAGGTCCGGCGCGCCGGCGAAGATCTTCTTGAAAACGAAATCGTTCTTGGGGTCGAGGAGCGTCTGGTCAGTCATGGGGCTTGAATTGTCGGCCCAATGCACAGACAATTCCAGTAGATGATCTACCCCAGAAACAACACGTAATGGCCCGACCATGAGCGCAGCCGCCCGTCAATTGATCGAATCGTTCGCCGCCTTGCCGAATGCTGAGCAGCACGAAGTCTTGGTGGAGCTTCTTCGCAACACGCCGGAGCCCCCCCACGAGGCGCTGTCGGACGAGGAACTGATATTCGCGGCGGACGAGGTCTTTCAGGATCTCGATCGCCACGAGACCCGGGCGTGAAGGCAGGCGGACGCGGTGAAGTCTGGTTGGTGGATCTCGGCCTCGCGGCCAAGATCCGCCCCTGTCTCGTGATCAATGTGCCGCTCGAAGACGCGGATCGCGCCTTGGTGACGGTCGTTCCTCACACGACAGCGCTCCGCGGGTCCCGGTTTGAGATAGCAGTTTCTGCCCGTTATCTGAAAGCCGGCGGCTTCGATGCACAGGGTATCGTGACCATACCGGCCGTCAGACTCATCCGCCGACTTGGCATACTCTCTTCCGCTCAGATGAACCTGGTGGAGGCCGGAGTCTGCTTGTGGTTGGGCCTGTAGGGCGGATGCCCGCAGGGTGATACGCCACGATGTCGGCGAAATCGGCGGAACCGCCTGCGGCGTTCCGCCCTACGGCCCTCATCCTCGCTTCAGGCTTTTTGAAACGGTTCCTTTATGCCGAAATCCAGCCCTCTGATTGAAGTCGCGCATACGCCTTGCGTATGTGCTGCGGCTTCATCAAGTCCTTCTTGCGCTCGCTCCAGGATGCTACCTTCTCGCGGATTTCGTCAAGATTCCCCAGAGTGCCCGCTTCGTGCTTCACCACCCAGTGAACCGTCGAGAGCAGTTCCATGCCGTAGGGCGTTTCAAATCCCTCGATGAGTTTCTCGACCCGTTCAAGGTGCTCTTCCGCCTGCGGATTGTTCTTCAAATACGCCTTGGCCCGTTCCACGGCATCCGGGATCAGGCGGATTTCTGCCTTGGTAGAACGATCGCCGTAGCCCCGAATGAAGTGGCCCTCGATGTGTTGCAGGGCATGATTGAGATTGTCGGCATAGGGACCGAAATGATGGGCCTGGAATTGCAGTCGCATCGGCTCCCCGGCCTCTTGCAGGAAATAGGCGAGCTTCTGCACCTCCAGCAGGCTATGGCGATAACCTTGGCGGCCATATAGATCCAGCAGCCGTATCAGCAAGGCCCGTCCCGGCGTCATATTCGGCGCTTTGGTATGTACCGGCATCTTCTCCACGGGCGGCGCACCCGTGGGCTCGAACAGCAACACCTGCACATCGGGCAACGCGGCGAAGGCTCCCATAATCCGTACCTTCACCTCCGACCAGTTCAGACCGCCTAGCCCGGCACCCAAGGGCGGGATGGCGATGGATTGAATATCCAGGGTTTGTACTTGTGCGATCAGGTCCACCAACCCGGACTCGATGTCCTCCATTCTTGACTTGCCCTTCCAATGGCGCTTGGTCGGGAAATTGATGATATACTTCGGGTTCAACATGCTGCCGGTCTCGAATACTAGCATGCGGCCCGGCTGCATCTGCTCAGTTTTGCACGCCTTCGCATAATGGATGAAGTTCTCCGGGAACGCCTGCTTGAACTGCAAGGCGATCCCTTTGCCCATCACCCCAACGCAATTGACCGTGTTGACGAGGGCATCGGCATCGGCCTCCAGCAGGTTGCCTTGTGCGGGCTCGATCATAGGGACCTCCTCAGTAATACCAGGTGGGTTTGATGGTCACCGGAATGGCCAATCCGAATTCACCGACCAGGGCTTCGGTTGCTACCTTCATCTGTTGGTTGATAACGCCGATCTGTTGAATCAGCGCGACCGGAAAGCGGTGATGGACCAAGAACTCGGCTTGGCGACGTCGCTTGCGGTCCAGGTCGTCGTCGGTATCCGCCCAGTAGCGGGCCTTCATCACGGCCCAATCAACCTGATCAAGTTCGGCTAAGTCATCGTAGAAGTCCGTAAGCGCCATGATACCGTGCCCATCGGTGAACACGAAGCCCAATCCCGCCGTTTGAACCGCCTGCGCGGTGGATACCAGATGAAGGATGGGCTGCTGTCCTGCGGTGAATCCCTCAACATGGCCCCGAGAAATCGTAAAGAGCATCGGTGAGTGCGGCCCAAAATAGAACGGAACATAGTCGTGAAGTACCCCTTGCGGACCGCAAGGAACAGGCGTTCGGGCACGCCGGTCCTGAATGGTTCGATGAGCGATGTTGATATATCCCGTATCCTCCTGATCCAGCGCGCGCTTCGCGCGCAGCTCACCCGCTTCGAGGATCATCCGGGGGTTCTCGATGGGGGTGATGTGAAAGATGGGAGTCGGACTCGGTGCCATGGTTTGCCCCTATGCGGACTCACCGATGTAGATGTCCAGGTCCGATACGTCCAGTTCGCCGGAGATGAGGCGGGGGAGGAGGAGGTCACGGGTGCGGCGAAGAGCACCGTTTTTTTGAGAAAGTGCTCGCATCTCGGAAAACAATGGATCAGCAAAGTCATGATATTCCGCGACAAGGTCATCGGACGGAGTGATCACAGCTAACGATTCAAATTTTCCCTTATTTACATTACCCATCGTGGCTCCGTTTGCGCCTAGGTTTTCCAAATCTTTTTTCGCTTCCTTGAGCCGGAAGAAAAGAAACTCTCGAAATTGCTCTCTTGTCAAAACAACAGAATTGATCTGCTGATTGGTCTGGCAGTTTTCTGTAGTTATTGAAACAACGCCAATCGTTCCGATACAACTTACGCAAATTGCTCCTGGAGGAATCGTCTTCTTAATTTGCGATTTTGCACCAGCAAGAGAGAGTCGATCTCCCGTACCAAGTATGAAGCTGTTGCCATGCATGTCCGGAATTTTTACGAACGGGACATCATCGCCAAAAAAATCCGAGTTTGCCTTACTTGGCGTTTTCCCAGTTATAACATCGCCGAACTCTAGTATTCGATTCAGGCGCCATCCCTCCGGAATCTTCCCGAGGCAGGAATCGACAAATAGGGTGCTTCGATGGCCCGGAAAGCGGAACTTGACGAACCACTCGCAGTATAGGTTCTGCGCCATCGCCTCCAGAATTCTCATCCGCCGCAGGTTGTTCTCGATCAGATCATCGTAGAGCGAGAGAATCGCGCCGATCTTGCGTTGCGTTGAGAGATTCGGGACAAGAACTTCTATATTCTCAAACAAAGTCTTGTTGACAATCGGAGTAGCCGTACCACCGGCAATCCGCTTAACCGCCTCAGCATAGGTCGATAGCAAATAATAGACGAAAAACGGATCGTGTCTTTTCGTATCGACCACAACACTGTTGATTTGCTGGTTAGTGAGGCTCTTTTCCGTGGTCAGGCAAATTTTTCCGACGGTCCCGATGCAAACGAAACAAATAGACCGTCGGGGTAATATTTGGCGGCTGAACTTAATATAGCCTTCTTGTGAAATTCCTCTTTCGGTATGAACGATCCGTCCTGCATCCATGTCCGTGGGCGTTATGAAGGGGTAGTCCTCACCGAAGTGCTCGAGGTTATTTGATGACGGAGTCTTACCGGTAACAACCGACCCTAACTCAGCGATCCTAATGGTTTCCCACATCATTCCGCTCCCAGAAAAAAAGCCGCACTGGCGACAATCCGCTGCCACTTCCACGGGGCCTAGGTGCTCACGCAAAAAGGCAGAGTTAAAGCACGAAAATCCATCACACTATTTCTTCCTTTGCGTCTTTGCGTCTTTGCGTGAGACATCTTTCTTCCTCGCCAGCAAGTAAGCCCGCTTCTCCGGCGAGGCGCTGTCTTAGGCACCGGCATCTGAAGATTTCTCACGCAAAGACGCAAAGAAGAAAGAGTAAAACAACTGTCCCCGTGGCGCCTTGGCGCGAGCCACCGCGTTATAGTCCATTGACGACGCGCTTGATGCCGTCTTTGATCAGCGCTTCGCCGAAATTCACCAAGAGGCCGAGTCGGCGATTGCTCAATCGTAGATAAGTCAGCAACTGCTTGCCGTGAACCGGCGCAAGCCGCTCCACCGATTTCAACTCGACCATCACCGACTCCTCCACGATCAGATCCGCACGGAAACCCTCATCGAAAGTCTGCCCCTCCCAGACAATCGGCACCGGGACCTGACGCTGTACCCGCAGTCCTCGCCGTTCAAGCTCGCGGGCCAACACCGCCTCATAGACCGACTCCAGCAGCCCGGGGCCAAGGCTGCTATGGATATGAAAGCAGGCATCCACGACAATCTTGGCAATGTCATTTTCTGTCATGTACTCATCCCCCTCACACTAAGCCACAATAATAGCAAAAGAAACACTTATTAAATCTTCCTTTGCGTCTTTGCGTCTTTGCGTGAGACATCTTCTCTCCCCGCCAGCCACTTATGCTGCATGTCGGACGAGGCACTATTCCAGGTCTCAGGCATCTGAAGATTTCTCACGCAAAGGCGCAAAGACGCAAAGAAGAAAAATCAGAATAACTTTCACTTGGCGTCCTCGCGTGAGTCGCTACTCGCCCTCCCCAAGGACCCCGCCCGCCCGTTCCCGCGCCAGCATAACCGCCCGATGCAGCCTTTCCCGCAGGACCTCCTTGGGCGGCAACTCCACCAGATACTCGGCGACATGGATTCCGGAACTGTCCAATTCGAGCAACTCGATCTGCTCCTGTTTCTTGCCGGCGCAGAGGATCAAGCCGATGGGCGCTTCCTCCCCCGGCTGGCGTTCGTACTTGTCCAGCCAGCGCAGATAAAGTTCCATCTGTCCCTTGTGCTCGGGGCGGAACCGGTCCAGCTTGAGCTCGACCGCCACCAGGCGGCGCAGGCGGCGATGATAGAAGAGCAGGTCGAGATAGAAGTCGTCCCCGTCGAGGGTGATTCGCTGCTGCCGGGCGACGAAGGCGAAGCCAACGCCCAGTTCCAGCATAAAGGCCTCGATCTCGCGCAGGATGGCGGATTCCAGGTCCTTTTCCTGAAAGGCCCCGGTGAGCCCCAGGAAGTCGAGGAAATAGGGGTCGCGGAAGACCAGATCCGGGGTCAGTTTGTCCTCATCCCTGAGTGCATCGAGTTCAGCACGGGCCAACGCTTCCGGCTTCTTGGAGAGTGCCGTCCGCTCGTAGAGCATGGAGCCGATCTTCTGGCGCAGCGTGCGGACGCTCCAGCGTTCGATACGGCACAGCTCGGCGTAGAAATCGCGCTGCAATGGTTGGTCGAGCGGAAGCAGCTCGCAGAAATGTGACCAGCTCAATGTTTGCGACAGTGTCGCAACAATCTGCGGGTCGGGAAAGGCGTCGCTCAGCTTGACCATCCTGGTGAGTGCCGAATAACTGAAGCCCTTGCCATAGTCGCGCACCAATGCTTGCGACACTGTCGCAAGAATCTCCTTCCCGTACTCCGCCCGCTCGCCTTTGAGGATTTCCTCATTGATCCGCTTGCCGACCCGCCAGTACAGCAGGGTCAAGGCTGCGTTGACCGCGGCGGCAACGCCCTGCCGGACCTCCTCGATCATCCGGCGAAGGTCCTGCAGCAAGGGCCGCGGGGCCGGCGGTTGCGCGCTGTCCAGTTTCGCCAGCTCAGACATCAGATCCCCCTTTGCGTCTTTGCGTCTTTGCGTGAGTCATCTTTCCCCCCCGGTCTCATGACGACCTACCCGGCCAGGCGCTCTTTCCTGGTCCCGTAGGCCCGAATTTTCTCACGCAAAGACGCAAAGACGCAAAGAAGAAGGGAACAAAACAATCCCCCTTACACCTTTCCGTGAGAAACTATTCCGCCTCCAGCAGCTTAGCCACATTCTCCGCGATCCGCTCTTCCAGTTCACGTGCCTCGGCGTTCAAGGTCTCCAGCTCCTCGTTCTGCTCCTCCAGCCACTCCTTGAAGTCGAAGTCCTCCTCCGCGCGTGCAGCGACGCCGACGTAACGGCCTGGGTTCAGGCTCCAGCCCTGGGCCTCGATCTCGGCAAGGATCGCCACCTTGCACAGACCAGCCACGTCCGCGTATCGGCGCTCGGGGAAATGCTCGGCGACCAAGCCGGCGCTGTCATGCAGGTCTTCAGGTTGCTCGCCGCGATAGAGGCGGGCAATGTTGGCCAGAAACTCGATCTGGGCCGGGGTCCAGTCGCGGTGGGCGCGGTCGATCTGCCGGTAGAGGTGGCGGGCGTCGATGAAGAGTACGCCCTCGCGGATGTCGCTCTCGGCCTTGTCGAAGAACCAAAGGGTGCAGGGCAGCGTGACCGTGTAGAAGAAGTTGGAGCCGACCGCGACCATGGTATCGACAACGCCGGACTGGATCAGCTCTTTGCGAATCTCCAACTCAGAACCGCGGGCGTCGGAGGCGGAGTTGGCCATGACGAAGCCGGCGCGTCCTTGGGCGCTGAGGGCGCTATAGAAGATCTGAATCCAGAGATAGTTGGCCTTGTCCGTGCGCGGCAGGGCGAAGGGGAAACGCGGGTCGTCCTTGAGCCGCTCCTTGTCCACGCGGTCGACGTTGAAGGGCGGATTGGCCATGACGAAGTCGAAGCGGCCGGTGGAGTCGTGCAGGTCTTCGTAATAGGCGTTGCCTTGGCGGATGTCACCGGCCAGGCCGTGGACGGCGAGGTTCATCTTGCCCAGCCGCACCGTCTCCGCCACCTTTTCCTGACCGAAGACGGAGAGTTCCGCGCTGGGGTTCTTCTGATGCTCGGCGACGAAGCGGGCGCTTTGGACGAACATGCCGCCGGAGCCGCAGGCGGGGTCGAAGATGCGGCCGTGGAAGGGCTCGATGACGGCGACGATGAGCTGGACAATGGCGGTCGGGGTGAAGAACTCGCCGCCCTTCTGACCCTCGCTCATGGCAAAGTGGCCGAGGAAGTATTCGTAGATCTTGCCGAAGGCGTCCCCCTCGATGTCCATCGGGACCGAATTGAGCGTCTTGAGCAGTTCCTTGAGCAGTGCGTTGTCGAAGCGGTTGTAGGTCTTGGGCAGGACGTCCTTCAGGTCCGGGTTCTCGGCCTCGATGGCACGCATGGCATCATTGATGGCGGTGCCGATGTTGGCCCCTTCGGGCAGCCGGATCAGGGCCGAGAAGCGTGCCGCCTCGGGCAGATAAAGGACACCCCGGGCCTGGTAGTCCGCTGGACCGATCCGCCACCGCCGCCCTCCAGGTCCTTGGCAGCCGCCTGGAACCGGTGGTCGGCGTAGCGCAGGAACACGAGCCCCAGGACGGGGACCGAGTATTCGGATGACTTCAGCTTGGAGTTGGCCCGCAGCTCGTCCGCGGCCGCCCACAGGCGGGCCTCGATGTTGATTCCGTTGTGATTCATGGTCGCTCCCGGGTCGGTCTCTGGTCGGAGTCTGCGCGCGCCCTTGCATCCCCCGAGGACCGCCGGCATCGGCTGAGTGAACGCATTGATGCTACCACAGGGAAATGTAGGTCGCCTTCAGTGCGATCACCCGACGGCGTGCAGTCCTGGTCGCCCTGAAGGGCGACCTACACCTGAGCGTGGCCGGAATTCTGATCGAGGCTGCGGTTGATCGCCGCTACTGGACTCTCAGGCGACGCCATGGTGCGCACGGCGCACCCTAGGATCGCGATGCGGTTGATGGTCCTAGCCCTTCCATCACGCGTTACTAGCCATAGCTGACGTAATTGGGCGTCAACCACTGGAGCGGGAAATAGCCCTCGCAGTCGCCCGCGGCACCGCCGGACAGGCTGGCGAACAGAGCGTCGGGCACGGCGCCGTCGTCGTAGCAATCGATGTAGAGTTGCGCGGCAGCGGCCACGCCATGCTTACCTCGAGCGCGGAGTCCCGCCCGGTAAATGGCCATCTCCGCCTTGACCTCGGCCAGATAGGTGGCGATATTGGCCCGGCTGATGACCTTGGTCCCCGAAACGGCACCCAGCATTGCGACCGCGAGGGTGTAATGCAGCCGGTCGACGATGCGGTCCGGGCCGATGTTCACCCGCTGCGGCAACTGCCTGGTGTTGGCCGCGAGGCGCTCCAGTTGGTAAAGGAGTCCGCTGGCGATGGCGTCGTGAAGACCCGTAACGGCGCGGACGAACCCGGCATTGATGCCCAGATTGCAGAAATGCGCCGCGTCCATGCGGGTAAAGGCCGTCGTCGAATAGTCGATCACTCCCGGGTCGGCCTCCGCGAAGCCCTCGTAGACGGCGGCCGTGCTGCGCATCCCGCTGTCGACCTGGTGGCTGGCCTTGGCCACGACGACACTCGCATAGGCAAAGGGGGCAGCGACATGGCCTTTGCGCAGCAGGTAGTCGACCAGCATCTGCAGGGTGAACAGGAAAGAGAAAAAATGCCGTACCCGCTCCAGGGCATGATAGGGAAGCTGGGTACGCAAGGTACCCGAGATCACCGGGGCGGTCGGCGAGGCATCGAAAAACACGCGAGACATCGGATCACCTCTTCATCGGTTATTCGCTTGGCCGCAGCATCGGTTATTCGCTTGGCCGCAGCCCTGGTAGGTTGGGCCGAACGAGTACGAATCCCAACACCCGCCGCGCCCGGCGGCACAACCCATGGGTAACCGGGAGAACCTCTGCCGCCTTCCGGAAACCTGCCGGAGCAAGAAACATTCAGTCGCAAAATGGTGGACAGAACCCAAGGTAGGCCCTTAAGCTCGTTGCGAAAATCGTAAGCTGTCGCGGTGAGCACCACCGCCCCGGAGGAGGGATGGGTCCAGCAACATGAACGAGGCACGCGTGCGCGTTACCCGCGCCGAGGCCGGCGACTATCGCGTCGAACTCTGGGACCAGGGCTTTGCTCCTCCCGGAACCCCGCCGCTTGCCCACGGGGTCTTCCCGGTCAGTCACCTGGACAGCACCAGGACCGCGGCGGCCCTCGACGCCATCCGCAATCAACTGACCCCGGGCGCCGAATTCCAGGCGGCCGGGGAACTGCTGTTCGACGCCCTGCGGCTGGCCGGTATCGAGCCCGCCTGGGAGCCCCTGCGCCGGGCGGGCGTCCGCACCTATCTGGAAATCGCTGATCCCGACCTCGCGGCCCTGCCCTGGGAGTTGCTCGGGGTGCGCGTGCAGGGCCTCTTCCGCCGGCTGTTCGCGAACCCGAATGCGCCCATCCTGCGCGCACACCCGCCGGGCGCACTCCCGCCGTTGCCCCTGGACGCGACCTTGCGGGTGCTCCTGCTGCCGGGTGAGCCGCTGACTGACGACGCGAGCTTCCCGGCCAATGAGTTTTGCGCCATCCTGCGACAGTTCCAGTCCTGCCCGCATTGCGTCCATGTGGAGGTCGCCGAGACGGTCCCCGCCGATGCCGCCGCACTCGCCGCACTGCTCGATGCCGTCTGCCCGCACGTCATCCACTTCCTCGGCCACGGGGAACCGAACCCGCATACGGCCTATCCCGCGCTGGTCTTCAATGCCCCAGCGGGCAAGTGGTGGTGGGACGCCGACGCCATCTATCAGCAACTCTCCATCCGCGCCGGGGTGCCGCGCCTGGTGGTGCTCAATGCCTGCCATTCCTCCCAATTGACCGGACCGGCGGGGACCATGACGCCGGTCGCCGGGGCCTTCGCGGCGGCCGGGGTTCCCGCCGTGGTCGCCATGCAGGCGACGGTCCGGGTGGAGCGCGCGCTGGACTTCGCCCGAGCCTTCTATGGCCGACTGGTGGCGGGCGGCGCGGTCGATGTGGCCGTGGCGCAGGCGCGCAATAGCCTGGGCAATGCCGACGGCAGCAGCGGCTGGGCGCGGCGCGACTGGGCCCTGCCGGTGCTGAGCCTTGCGGCCCCGGTGGCGGCGATCCTGACGCTCCCGGACCTGCCGAGCGCGGTCGCCAACTGTCCCATCCTGGGCCGGTTTCAGGCCACCGCGGGGCCAGCCGCCTTTGTCGGGCGGACGCTGGAGCGCCGCGCGCTGCTGGGCGCGCTCACGCCCTTCCGTCCGGGCGAGCCGCCGGCGACCTGCCTCATCCTCGAAGGCCCCAATGAGTCCGGCAAGTCTTGGCTGGTGCAGCGCTGCGCGCGCGACCTCGCCGCCGGCGGGATGCTGGTGCGCCATGTGGACCTGACGGCCGGCGCGGCCTATGACTCCGTCGGCCTGATGGAGCGCGTGCTCGCGGGGGCCGGGGCCGCCGAGAACCCGCCCTCACTTGTCCACGCGGCCCTGCCGCTCGCGCGCTTTGCGGACTTTCAGACGCAGGCGGCGGCCTATCGGGCCGGCCCCAAGGACCTCAGCGCATTGCGCCGCGTCTGCGAGGCCTGGCGCCGTGGCCTTGAGACGCTCGCGGGCGAGCAGCGGATGCTCATCGTCCTGGATCAACTGCGCGGCAGCCCTGGGGGGATCGATGGCGCCGAGTTCAAGCTCGCCCTGCTGAGTGAGGTCGTGATTCCCATCGCCAACAATCCGCAGTCCCCCATCCTGCTGATCCTGGTCATGCGTGCGGACGACTACGGCGAGTACGGACTGGCCAACGTCCCCAAGGCGCGCCGCGTCACGCTCAAATGGCTGGCGCCGAATGAATTCGCGCATCTGTTTTACGAGTTCTGCCGCTTCAAGACCGACCCAAAACTCGACATCGTCCGCCAATACTGCGAGATCCGCTATATCAAGGACAATGCCTGGTCGCCCGCGCTCTTTCACAAGGAATTCCCGGACAGCGTGGAGGGTCTGGTATGAGCGCGGGTCCGGCGCCGTCGCTCGAGCAGTTGCTTAAGGACAACCCCTTCCTGCGTGACATCCATGAGAAGTTGCAGGCCGACCCCTTCGCTTCGATCCTTCCGCGCCTCGCCATTGCCCGCTCCTTCAATGCGCCGCTGTACGAGCAGGCCATCCGCGGCGATTCGCCATTGACGTTTGCGCAGCTCATCGCGCGCCCCGAGGTCCGACCGGTTCCGGAGCGCCCCGGCGACTATTGGCTCAACAGCGCGTGTCTGGAGAGCGGACGCGCGCAGCGTGATGACGAGCGCCCGGCGCAGGCCCTGGCCATCCTGCGGGTCCTGGAACAAACCCCTGCGACCCCCGTGCTCGAGCGCCTGACGGTGCTCGCCTTTGCCGATCCCCCCGGGGCGCTGCGCGCCTGGCGCAAGGCCTTCGACGATGCCAGTGCAGCGAACGATTTCGCCGCCTGCTACACCATCGTCCAGGCGATCGACGGCCTGCTGGGGTACCTGCCGGAAGAACCCTTGGGGGCGGCGTTGCGCGAACTGCGCGCCCGCTACCGGGCGCGCGCACTCTATCTGCGCGAATGGCACCGCACCGCCGCCTACTATCCCCGTCACGGCGCCCGCCGCACCCTGGATCGGGTGCTCGACAGCAAGGACGGCGGCAAATGGATCTTCCAGCTCTTCGCGCCGGGCGGCATGGGCAAGACGATGTTTCTGGAGGCACAGATCGCACGGCGGCTGGTCGTGGGGGCCGATCGGGCGCTGGTCGCGCGGCTCGATCTCGACTTCCTGGCCGTCAACAACCTGATGAAGGCCCCCTGGCTGCTCGCCATCGAGATGGGGCGCCAATGGGACCTCCAACTCCCGCTGCCCGCCTTCGAGCGATTGCTGTCGGGGCTGCAGGCCTATGCACCGCTGCTCTATTCCCCACAGTCGGATCGCTATCAGGCGCCAATGTCTGCCCACCATCGGCGATGCGCTGTGCCACGCGGTGGTCCATTGCGCCCAAGGTTTCCCTTTCAAACTGGCACTCCTGGTCGAGGTCATCATCTATGAGCCCGGGGTCACGAGCAAGGACCTCACCGAATACGAAGACGCTGACGTCGCCTATCTGATCCAGCGCATCGTCAAGCGCATCCCGACGCCGGGGCTGCGCTGGCTGGTGCGCTATGGTGCAGTGCCGCGCCGCCTGACCCGGGGTTTCGTGCGCGAGGTGATGCTGCCGCACCTGGAGCGGGCCCTGCGCGGTGAGTCAAGAGCAGCGGGCGATGACGATCCGGAACAGGACGTCTGGCTCCCGGATCCGGCCGCGGAGCGCGACCCGGATCGCCTCTGGGCCGAACTGTCGCAGTATTCGAGCCGGCGCGGCTGGATCAACATCGATCCCAACGACCCCGACCTCGCCTCGTTCCACCCGGATATCGTCATCCCCACCCGGCGCCTGCTGGCCCGGCAGCCGATCTACCAGACCCTACAGCGCGAGGCGGCGGCCTTCGCCGACCGCCAGGCGCAGGCCAACCCCGGGCGCGCCGCCGACTACCGGCTGGCCGGGTTCTACCACCGCTGTCAACTCCCCGACTGCCGGCCGGACGCCGAGCTCATCGCGTTGCTCGAGGGGATTGCGGACCCCGAAGAGCGGTTGCGGATCGCCCAGGAGCTCGTGACCCACCGCGACTTCGCCGGGGTCCCGCAACGCTGGCCGCGGCTGGCGGCGGCGGAGGCCTTCATTGCCAACGCGGACTGGCGGTACTGCCAGGAGGGCTCGGCCTGGACCATGGTCTTGACCAATCTGGTGGCGGCACAGCAGGCGCAGCCGGACCCGCTGCCGCCCTTCTACGCGGACTGGCTGGCGACTGCCGCGCAGCCGCACCAGGTCATCGCCGCCCGACTGGCGGCCCGGCTGGACGGCTGGACCCTGTCCGCGGACGAGCGTCTGCGCACCAGGGCACCGCCGAGGAGAAGAGCAGGACCGCCTTCCTGCGGCGACAAATGGCGCACCTTCACCTTGAGGTCGAGAATCCCTGGGGCGCACTACGCTTGCTCGGGAAGGATGACAGCGATCCCGCGTCGGCGTTGCTGCTTGCCCGTGCCTGCGCCCAGCAGTTGCGGGTCGATGAGGCGCTGGAACTCTACAGCCGCGTGGAGCAGTCGGCCCCCTCACAAGCAATGCGCGAGGCGGCCACCGTCGGGCGCGCCCGCCTGCTGGTCAAGGAGACCGGGCTCGACAGTCGCGAATCCCTGCGGGAGTTGCCGGGGGACCTCCCGGAGGTGCGGCTGCTGCGCGACTGGGGGAACGGCCGCCCTGCCCTCCCCGCGTTGCTGGCGCGCATCGGCAGCCTGGAACCCGCGTCCGCCCGGCTCAAGCTCCTGGACTGGCCGGTCTTGGAGGACGCGGCCGGCCCCTGGCTAGAGCAGGTCCCCGTGGTCCAGCCCGCCGGGGAGAGCGAAGCCTACCTCTATGCGCTACGCTCGGCGGACCTCCTGCGCGCGCTCGGACGCTATGATGATGCGCGGCGGACGCTCGCGCCGATCGTCGTCCCGCCCGGCATCACCGAGCCCACCCTCTGGCCGCTGATGGCCCTGCGCCGCCGCCGCCTGCTCGAGGACCGCATCGCCGAACAGGACCCGGCCGTGCCGGTCCCGCTCGATGACCCGGCCATCTGGGCGCCGTTCGCGCCGACGCCCCTGCTCCATCAGGCCTGCCTCATGGAACTGGCCCAACGTGCCAGGTCCGCGGGCCGCTTCGAGGTCGTGCGCAAGTGTCTGCAACTGGCCGCGGCCGTCGAGCAGTCTCCGACCCGTTACGGCGCTATGTATCGCAGTCTGCGGGTCGCGGTCGATCAAGCACCGCTGATCTCCCCCGCGGTCGGTGGGGACACGATGACCGGCGAGTTAGTCGTGCAGGCCGCGGTAGCGCCGCCGGCCTTCACGGTCTTCTCCCGCCAAGGCGGCCGCTTGGCCCTCTGGTCGCCGGACACGGGCCCGCAACTGCTCTCGGTCGTCGACACCCCGGCCCTGGAGGCCGCCACCGCGCCCCGTCTGCACGGGGCCTTGCTGCGCCAACTCGCCACCGCACCCGCCGCGGTGAGCACCCAGTTCGACGAACTGATACGCACCCCGTGGATCCTGGTCACCGACCCGGTGCTGGTCGGCATCCCGTGGGAATACAGTAGCCTCGCCCCGTGCCGCCTGGTGCCCGTGGACGCCGCCCGGCGCTCGGCCCAGCGCCGCGGTGAGTTCGGCCCGGCGGACCTGGAGCGCGCCTGGCGGCAACAGTTCGATCCTAGCGCGCGCCCCGTGCGGCGCATCCTGCTGGTGATGCCGCGCCGCGACCAGATCACGCCGGTCTATGTCGCCTATCAGGACGCCTTGCGCAACCTCCCGTCGCTGCCCACCGGCGTGCTGAACCCCTGGATGGAAGACGGCGGACTCCCCCTGCCGTCGGACGGTCTCAACGTGCTGCACCTGGCGCTGGGGATCGAGGAGACGCGCAAGGTTCCCACCCTGGCGGGCCTCGACCTGCATCCCGCCGGGCTCGCGCGGCGCCTCGCGGAGTCCGCCCGCAGCCCCAGGCCCATCGTCATCCTCGACCCGCCCCGGCCCTACACGGAGGCCGAGCGCCTGGAGTGCCTGCTGATGCGCAACCGTTTCGCCCAGCAGTTGGCGGAGACCGGCGCCGTGGACGCGGTGCTGGCGACCGGGCTGGGCGCGGATGAGGAGCAACGCACGCTGCACGCAATCCTGCTGGACGCATTCACGCGCCGGTTGACCCTCGAGGACACCTGCCGCCGCATCCAGGGGGCCGGGGACGACCCGAGCCTGCGTGCGACCGCACTCTTCGCCTGCAACCCCGCGGTGCGGCTGCCGTGAGCATCGCCGCGGACCGGGCGCTCGAACTGGAACGCAAGCTCGCGAGCTTCCCGGCGGAACTCGCGACCTGGCTGGCGGTGAGCGAGGCTGGCCAGCCGTTCGAGAAGCACCACACCCAGATCCGCCGCCTGGCCCTGCAGATGACGGGCCTTCACGACACGGTCCTCGCCGAGTTGCAGCGCCGCGCCGCCGAGGGCACGCTCCTGACCTATTCGCGGTCCATCGAACAGCGCGCGCTGGCCGTACACACCGTCTGGGACTTCTTCCGCTCCAAGTTCGCGCTGCGCGCCGTGGAGCCCGCGGGGAGCTATCTGAAGACCGCCGATGCCTTCGCCCGCGAGTGTTATGAGGCACCCGCGAGCGCCCGCCGCGAACCGCCCCTGGTCACCTTCGACAACCGCATCTCCCCCTGGGCACTGACCCGGGAGCGCCGCTATCACCCGCCGTCCGATCCGGGCGGATTCCTGGGCACCCAAGACTTCACCGCGGTGATCGAACGGCTCCCGATCCCACTCCTGGGCCTGCCCTGGCACTATGCCGCCTACCTGCCGCACCTGGTCTTTCTGGCCCATGAGGCCGGACACGCCTACGAGCGCGACCACGAGTCAGAAGAGGCCATCGCCGCCGCCCTGGACGCGGCCCCGCTCGCGCCCCTGCGCCGCGCGGCCTGGCAGGCGTGGCGGCGCGAGGTCTATGCCGATCTGCACGCCGTCTTTACGGCCGGTCCAGCCTATGCCGCGGCACTCGCCGAACTGCTCCAGGGCGACCCCGCGCGCATCGCCGCCGAGACCGCACCGGAACAATACCCCAGTACCACCCTGCGCATCCTCCTCGCGGCGCAGGCCCTGCAGCACCTCGGCGATGCGCAGGCCGACCAGGTGCGCACGGCCTGGCGCGGCCACTATCCCACCCACGGCCTGCAAGACTGGGAGGACGACCTGCCCATCGTGGTCACGGCCGTCTATGCCGCGGTCGGACTCCCGGACGCACTCGCCTGGAAGCCGCGGCACCAGACCCAGGCGCGGACCCTGGCCGCCCTGCTGCGGGCCGGCGCATCGCTGTCCGTGACCGATGTCTACCCGGTGCGCGTGCTGGTCGCCGCCGCCCGTGAACTGATGGACGCCCCCGCGCACTGGGCGGCACTGATCGCGCACGCCGTGCGCTCGCGCCCCCCCGGGCTGCTGGCCGGGGACACCCGGCGCGCGGCCACCTTCGACGCGGCAGCGGAGCACCAGGCCGGGGCGGCACTGGCGGCCAGGCTGTTCGACGGTCTCGACGACTGACCAACTGCCCTGTGCCGCCACCCTGAAGAGCGTCAGCCTTGGTCTTGTCCATCCAAGGCTGAAACCTTGGATTCCGTCCCGGTGGCGGCAGGAACGATGATCAAGGCCCGCGGTTCCATATCGGGCACCGTGGATGGCGCTGGTGTGGTCTGCGCACTTGGGACCGGCGTCGGTTGCGCCGGGGGCTGGTACGCGAGCGCCGGCGGTGGGACAGGCCTGCCGGTCCCCGCGTCCAGGCTCCGACGGGCGGGCGATTGCGTGGCGGGGGCCTCTTGGGATTCGGGGCAATAGACCACCACCTCCGAGCCGTCCGCGCGGAAATACGAGAGATTGATCCGGGCGAATTCATCGTCCGGCTTGCGCTTGTTCATCTGCTCCTTGACGCGGCGACGGGCCTCGACCGCGTAGGCGACATACTCCTCCAATTCCTGCGGTGCCGGCGGCTGGCCCGGGTGCAGGATCTTCAGAAAGGCCGCCACGGTCTTCTTGATCGCCTTCTCGTCACGCCCTTCCACGGCATCGCCGAGACGGATGTGGCTGTTGACGTACTCGTAGCGGTTGGTCTGCTTGAAGAGGTAGTGGAAGGCCTCGGCCAGGTAGTCGGTGATGAATCCGTAAGCCCCGGTCAGATAGGCGCTGCTGTTCTTGGGGATTTCCCAACCGGGGAGATAGCAGTAGAAGCGGTCCATGACCGCCAGGTCCAGGGCCGCGGGCAAGGGTTGAAACAGGTCATGCTCGGTGGAGTTGACCAACTGGTGGATGGACTCGTCGATGTTACCGACGAAGACCATGCTGGCGTTGGCGATCACCTCCACCCCGCGGGAGAAGCGGCCGTTCGCCATGAAGTCCTTCATGATCTGGATCGCGTCCTGATCCTTGATCTTGATCCCGGCCACCTCGTCGAAGGCCACCGCGTCCCAGAAGCCGACCAGCCCCACCTTGCCACGGGCGTTGTTGTAGAACAGCGTTGCCTTGGTTGCCTGGCCGCCGCTGACCAGCGTGGCGTAGGGCGAGAACTCGCTGAAGAAATAGGATTTCCCGGTCCCGCGCGGACCCAGTTCGATGAAGTTGTAATTGGGCTCCACCAGCGGCAGCAGACGGGCGATGAAATGGAGCTTGAGCCGCGGGCTCAGTTTGGCCGGCGCCAGCCCCACCGAGCGCAGCACGATGTCCAGCCATTCGTCCCGCGTGAATTGCTCGCGCCCCGCCAGATAGCGCCCGACATCGAACCGCGAGAGTTGGATCGGACGCAGGTCCTCCACGTAGAAGGCGTAATTGTCGTCCTCGACCTCGTTGTAGCCGACCGTGACCTCGGCCCAGAGCCCGCCCTCCAGCAGCCGCTCATGGTCCTTGTAGAATTTCTGATTGATGGCGATGCGCTGGGAGTTGAAATTCTCCATCGCCGCCCAGTGACGCTTCTCCTTCTCCACATGGCGCACATGGACCTTGTCGACGAACTTGTGGGTACCGCGTTGTTGGACCGTCGATTGCGCCTTATTGCTCTCATCGGGCCGGACATAGTGACGGCTGAGGTACTCGATGGTCGCCGCGATACCGGCGGCAATCTCGTCCTGGTCGTTACTCGCGCAATACTTGGCCAGCAGGAACTCAAGCACGAAGGTCGGCACATTGGTGCCTTTCTTGACTTGCTGCACCAGGTCTTTGCGGACCACCCGACCCGCATAGACTTCATTGAGTTTGATATCGAGCGCATCCATAAATTATCACCGTAAAGACGCACCATGACTTATCACCGCAGAGGCGCGCAGAACGCAGTCGTAGGGTGGACAAGCGACCGCGCAGTCCACCGAATCCCGCGCCGCCGCTGGTGGACTGCGCTGCGCTTGTCCACCCTACGATGCCGCGTGGCCGGGACCATGATCAAGGCCGTTTCACTTATTCCTGGACCTTTCCTTAAGGATAGTCGGTCGTCAGTTTCAGGCTATCGTAGGTCACCTGGGTCACCGGGTCGACCGCGGTGACGGTGAATGCGCCCTCGAACGCCTCGTCCATGCGCAAGGGGACCTTCACCGCCGCCCCCGGCTCGATCACCACGAGCCCCGTGGCCGGCTCCACGTTGGTACTGGCCGCCGCCTGCCCCACGAGCTTCTTGCCGGCCTTCGCCTCCAGGCTGAAGCGCAGGGTCCCGGCGAGCAGGTCCTGTTGGAACAACACGATCTCGATCATCGGCCGGCGGGTCGTGATGCGGTCGGTTTTACCGCCGCGGTATTGCAGCCGCACCTGGGTGGCCGACCGATCCGCCGGCGAGGCCTCACCCAACTCGACCGTCACCACCGGAATCAAACCCTCCGGCAGGGACAGCCCACTGTGCATAAAGGTTTGGCCGGTCGTAAAGGCCCCCAGGCTGTCGGGCACGGCCAGATGCTCCAGATCGCCATGCACCCCCAAGTCTTGCTTGCGCAGGCACAGCACGCCCTTGCCGGCCGCGCCGGTCCCCGCCAGACACCGGACCTTCGATAGCGGCCATTGGCCCTGCGGCTTCTCGACCTTGTCGCCCGGAGGCTGGACGCCGAGCAACAGGAAGCCGTGGTCCGCGGCAAAGACGGCCTGGTCGAAGCCCATCTCCTGAAGAACTTTGAGTGCGCGCAAAAACCGCTCCAGGACATTCCCCATCAACCCCAGGGCGGCGCCCGCCAAGTGCTCCCCTGCCGTGTCGATATCGGTGCTCTTCACCAGCAGCAGATGCACCGTCTCAGCCGGCTTCGGCCGATAGCGCTGCGTCTTCAGCAGGTCATCGAGGGCCACGGCTGCCACCCGATCACCATAGATACCCCGCACGTAGTCGATCCGTTCGGTCGGGTTGCTGACGCGCTTGCCGTTGATGCCGGGCACCAGCTCGCCGTTCTCCGCGACCAGCCGGAGTTTCCCGTCCGCCGCCGGCAGCAGCGCTGCCATCCCGACGGCGGTGATGCTGGGCAGTTGGCCCAGCGCCGGACCCAGGGTCACCTTCATGCCGTCCGGGAGTTTGCCGATGAACTCCGCCGCCAGCTCATAGCGCAGCGCATCGACCATAAAGAGCGCCACCTTGCGGCCTTGGGTCAGCGCGGGGGCCACATGCTGGTCGAAGACCTGCGTGTGGCGGGTAAAGCCGGCGACCGGCCAGCCCTCCTCTCGCACCGCTTGCAGCAAGCGCTTCTGCACGCAATCGGCGAAGGCGCGATGCCGACGCCGGGCCAGCTCGACGAGCGCCTCCAAGCCCTCGACCTCGCCGCAGGCGTCGTGGACGGTGCGCTCGAAATGACGGTGCAGGGTATCGGCCCGACGCCCGCGATCGACATAGAAATGGATCAAGGACGCCAGCCCCTTCGGCACCGTCGCCAATTCACCGTCCAGGTCCGAGACCGCCTGCAACAACGCGGTTCCGCGGTCGGCGATCACCCAACTGGCACCGCGCTCATCGGCCTGGACCCAGATCGAGGCGCGCCGCTGGTCGATGATGGTCCTGGCGCTCGTGTAATCGCCCGACTGCGCCGCCGCCGCGCAACCTTTCAGGTAGGCACGCTCCTCGAACAGGAAGGTATCGCGTTCGCCGAAGGCCGTGAGGCCCGCCGTGCGCGCCGGCAGATCGAGCCGGACACTCACCCCATTCGCCAGGGCGATGTAATCGTCCTGGTGAGTACGGGCATCCCGCAACTGCTCGCAGACCCCATACACCAGGGCACGACGATGCGGATCGGCATGCGGCACCGTGGCCAGCGCATCCGGCAGTGGCGCTTGCAGATCGAAGACAAACTCGCTGAACAGCACGAACCGACCCAACTCATCCCGGACATCCTGCAACGCACCAATCTCAAGGTGCGATTCAAGCCCCAGGGCCGCCCGCGCGAACTGGCGATACTCGGCGAGCCAATCCTTGTCCGCGCCCAGGGCCGTCCGCTGTCGGTCGGTCGGCGAGAGCAGCCCCACCAGGATCTCGCGCGTCGACTCGACCCCCAGCAGGGTCCGCAGCTTCGGCCAGGACGCGCCAAGGTCCAGGGCATCGACCGTCGCGAATGAGGGTGCGGCGCCGGCGTCGAAGAGGGCGTAGACCCGGGATTCATGGTCCGGCTTGGCCGCCAGACACAGTGACAGATAGGTGTCACCGTCACCCTGCGGGAACTCGCCGCCGCCGATGGCGACGACTTGAAAGGGGTCCTGCTGCCGCGCCGGGTCCGTCAGCGGCTTGGCGCGGGGGACATAGATCAGTACCTGCCGCGTCCCTTTGTCCGCCCGTCCGAGGGCCAGCCAGGCCGCGGTCGCTTCCTCTCGGCCCAGGATGCTGCTCGCGCCGCTATCGACGACGGTGCAGTGGTCGCCCGCCAGCCCCAAAACCAGCTCATGGAAGCGCCGGTCCGGGTCGTAGAGCACCAAGCACTCCGCTTTGGCCAGGCGCTCGTGCAGGATTTGCTGGATGTAATCCTTGATCTTCATGGCTTCTTAAGAGTCACCGCAGAGACGCAGAGGGCGCGGAGCAGTTTCAACCTCGCACCTGCCAGTCGACAGGGTTACGGCGGCCGTGGAATACTGCCAGGACGACGATTCTTTTCTTCTCTGCACGGAAGTAAATGCTGTATGGAAACCGCTCTGCCGTGACGCGCCGAACGCCCTTATACACCTCCGCAAAGAGTTGCGGATGGTCCGCGGCCCGCGCCACGCAACGATCGATTTCAGCGATGAACTCCGCGCCAAGATTCGGCCGCCGCGCCTCATACCACCGCGCCGCCTCAATGAATTCCGTACGCGCGGCCCGTCGGAAGGTAACGGCAAGGCTCATCGCCCGAGTGCCGCAAGTGCTGCCGCCTTGACTTCACTCCACGGCACCACGTCGTCGGGGTTGGCCTCGTGGTCCGCGAGCCGTCGCTCGAGTTCCGCCACCTGATCTTCGCTCGGGGGCGGGACCTGGTTGGCTTTCGCAAGATTGTCCCAGATCGCCTCCACCAATTCGATCTGCTCTTCTACGCTCAGGCGTCGCGTCTGTTCCAGCAGTGATGTATTCATGGGTAAACCTCAGTCGCGGTCAAGTTGACGCGGCACCAACCGCCCGGCATCGATAGGGACCCGGATGATCGGCCCATCGCCGTCGGGGCTCGTGCGGCCCGGCCTTGTTCATGACTCATAGAGATCCTCCAAGCCATGGGCGATTGCGATGGACTTGTCCGCCCGGCATCGGTCACGCACGCGTCCAGGCCAGAGAGACAGAGAAAGATGCGCCCAGTCGTAATCGCCCGCGGCCAATGCGTCCCAGCAGCGCTTCAGCTCCTTCTGCCAGGGCTTGTGGCGGAACAATTGCCAGAGGGGCGCGGCGGTGATCACCACGCCGTCGTTCTGATCCGGTTTGTAGGGCAGGTTGGCGACCCGCAGCAACTCCTCGCGCAGCCCCAAGACCTCGCGCTGGAGCGCCACCAGGTCGTCGCTCCGGCGACGCGACCTGGAGTCCGGTTGGGCGTCCGGTTGGGACTTGCCCCGCAACCGCTCCAGGTCCCCCGCGATCTCCCTGAGTTTGGGGTCCAGGTACTCATTGACGCAACGATAGAGGGTCTGGTCCGTGAGGCGCGGGTAGTAGAGCCACAGGGTGTAGCCGCCGGACTCGCTCGCCAGCGGCCAGCACAGCGGGGCCTTGCGGCGGCTCTTGGACCAGCGGCCCAGGTGGTCCGCGAAGAAGCCGGCGGGCCGGCGCAGCCAGTCGCGCGGGGTGCGGACCCCGAGCAGTTGGCACAGCTCGGCCTCGACGGCGGGGGCCTCTTCGCCCCAGAGGTGCTGGATGACCTGGCGCAGACGGCGCGGGAGGTCGGTCTCCACCGGCGCGTTGCCGTCGATGCCGGCGTCGTCCACCAGGATGCCGTCGGCCGGGAAATCGAGCGGATAGCCGGGCGGCGGCGCGGCGGGCGGGAGTCCGTCCGGGCCGGTCAACATGCCGGGCGAACAGACCGGCAGCGGGTCGAAGGGCTCGGGCTCCGGCGGCGGCGCGCGCTCACCCGTGGCCAGGCGCAGGTCGAAGCGGCCGAAGGCGACGCCGACCAGCCAGTCGAACAACTCCGCGGCGAGGGCTTGGGGATTATTGCACCGCAGAGACGCGGAGGACGCGGAGTCATCCTCTTCGGGGTCCTCGGTGCCCGTTGCGTCATCGGCATCGGCTTGAATTGTCGTCGCATCCGCAACCGCCTCGGTGCCCAGCGCGGCGGCACGGTCGGCGGCGGTGAAGCCGTAGAGGTCGAAACAGCGGTCGTCGATTTCGGACTGGATGTCGATCAGCCTCCGATCAGTATCGCTCACCATTCCTGACCAAGCAGCAGAACGGGAGGCGAGGTCTGGCCCGGCAACCTGCAACAGGGATGGCAGAACGAAGGCGTGGGAGGGCAGTGTCGCGGTGTCGAGACTACGTTTCAGGGACCAGGCGCGGCGGGCGAGTACCGCGAGTTGCGTTGTCTCCGTAAGCGGCATACTCGGGACGGGGGTACGCTGGACGACGCCGACTTCATAAGAACCGAAAGCCATTTGAAGCTCGATCAGTCGACGGAAGGCTGCGCTGTTTGTTAACGCGAGAAGCGCCAGCAAGGACTGAGGCTCATCCCGCGCCACGAAAGCGGCAGGACCTTTGTGACCAAAGATGCAACCGGCGGGCATGGCGCGCAATGCGAGCGGGCTCTGAGTCCGCCCTGGCCAAGTGAGGCCGGCGCGGAAATAAAACGACTCATTTCGACCAAAACCACCCCATGAGGCATTGGCAACTTTTACCTCGTAGGCTGCTCTGGCCCGTTTGCCATTGTCTTCCCAATCCGCAAGCAAATGAACATCCGTATAAAATGGTGAGTAAGATCCACCTTTGCATAAGGGAACCCATGTTTTCTGAAGCAGGCAATCAGCAGCTACCTCCCAGGACGCGCGGAGGAATCGATCATCCTGCTGCGTCTTCATCCCGCCCTTAGCCTCTCGGCCGTTTGCATCGAAAGGTTCAAGGTTCGGAAACAACTGTCGTAGCGGCTCACTGACCCAATACGCAAACGGCGCCCCCGGCACCTGCCCGAACGACTCGGGGTCCACCTCGAACACCCGTGCATCCCGCTGCCCCGCCGCCACGGACCGGACCGCCGCCTCCAGCGCGGCGCCCTTATCCTCTTCCCCCAGCAACCGCAAGAACAGGCTCATTGTATTTTCAATCCGATCCGATGCTAGTCTGCGCGGCCTTGATCATGGCTCCGGCCGCCGCCGTTGCGTCCCGCACTGGAGGTCGAGGCTTTAGCCGGACCAAGGCCGCTGAGAGGGATGTCGATCCGCTGACCTCGATCATCGCTTCGGCCACCGTGGCCCCTCCCTGGTCCAGGAATTTCTCGCACGGAGACACAAAGACAGGGAGAAAGAGCATTCCGGGTCTTCGTGTCTTGGTGTCTCCGTGAGAGAATTCTTCGAACCTGCGTCGCGGTACGGGGCTTGCGTTTGCTGCCAACCCCCACCGCGAGACCGCGGGTGCGCATCTGCCACTGGCCGGAACCAATCATCAAGACCGACCGGCTAAAGCCTCGACCCCCTGTCTCCTTATGGCCGGAACGACGATCAAGCCCTCTTGCGATCTCTGCGTCTCTGCGGTGAACCCGATCGCCGCGAAAGGCGACAATCAGCGTATTGGCATCAATGTCGGTCTTGGTCATCACCGGCCTCCGCGCGGCGGCCTTGATCATAACTCCGACCAGCGGCAATCGGTCCGCACAGCGGACCCTAGGGTAAGGCCGCGTTCCGTAGGGTCCGCTGCGCGGACCAGCGGCCTCGCGGCTCGCGCGGTGGCCGGAGTTATGATCAAGGCCCCGCGCGGCCTTCGCGCACCTGCGCGAGGATAGCATCGACCGATGCCGTTGCCCACCAGTGCTATCGAGTTAATCCTGAGCCGGAGCGTCGGGTTACGCTGCGCTAACCCGACCTACGGGACTGTTCAGCGTCAACCATTGCTGGCGTCCTCAAGGAGTTAATGAGTGTCGCCGGTATGATTTCGATTTCGCCGCCCCCCATCCTAGGGACGGAAGCGCTGTCTCCAGCGCGGCCCCCTTGTCATCATCACGCAGGAGCAGAAGCAACAGATTCACGGGATCGCTGCCCCCCCGCATTGCTCAAGGATGGTATTCACCATGGTCTTCAACTCCGGACAAGCCTGAATGGCGACCATCAAGTCCTGATCCCGCAGGATGCGAGCGGCGTCGCGGGTCTTGACGTAGTACCTGCCCTTGGCACTCAGACGGAAGACCTCTTTGAGTCGATTGGCCGGGGGCTGATCGTGGTTGACCTGCTCCGGCGGTCCCTGAATCGCCGGCCGAGTTGTCCCGGAGATCTGTTTGATGGCATTCCAGTAGGGCAAGAGCCAGGCCTCGAAGTCGTACTGTGCGGCATGGGGAAAGAACCGGGGCTCGTCCCCGACCCAGCGGCGCATCTTGGCCTTGGCGTCCGCGGCATCCGTGAAGTCCTGGGTGCCCGTATAGACATCGGTCAGGGCGATCACGGCATCCGCCGGCCGCTTGGGGTCGCGCAGCAAGCGGCGGACGACACCCTTCAATTGCCCTTCCTTGGGGATGCGTCCGTCATACCTGAAGACCTCGATCCGGGGCATCCTGCCGGGCAGACGCGCCTCAAGGAACCCGCGCAGATAGGGCAAAAAAACCTTCTCGGTCTCGCCTTCGACCAGCAGGGCGATCCGCATCAGCGTCCCCCCATCCGACCCATGCGCCAGACCTCATCCAGGGTGTACTCGTCGAGCCAGGTCTCCAGGTCCAGGCTGTCGGCCCAGGTGGCGGACGCGGTGCCGTCCTCGGCCATGTCGACGACCAGGACCTCGCTCGGCTTGAGAAACCGGATCAGACGGTCCGAGTGGGTAGCGACGACCACCAGGGCGCGGCTGGACGCCTCCCGCAGCAGGTCGGCCAGCAGGCTCAGCATCTCCGGGTGCAGACTGACCTCGGGCTCGTCGATCATGCAGATCGACGGCAGACCCGGGCTCTGGAGCAGGGTGACCAGCCAGAGGAAGCGCAGTGTCCCTTCGGAGAGTTGGTGGGTGTACAGGGGCTTGCTGAAGGCCCGATCACGCCAGGCCATGGCCAGGGTGCCGGCGGCAACGGGTGGGAACTCCAGGCGCTCGAAGCTCGGGAAGGCCGCGCGCAGGGCGTCTTCGATGGCCTCGTAGCGGTCGCGGTCGGTCTCACGCAGGTAATAGAGGCAGGACACCAGGGCCTCGCCGTCGCTGCCGGGCAGGTCCGCGGGCTGCATGGTCTGGGGCAGGCGCACCGGGGCGCGCGCATCGACGTTGAGCACATGGTAAAGGGTTGCTGAGGCGAGTTCGCGGCGTAACGTTTCGGCCTCTCTCAGGTCTTTCGGCACCTGAGAAAGCGAGGATTCCATATGATCATGGACCCAACTGGGCTCAGTCATCATTGCGCCGCCACCACTCCCAGTGACAGCGGACGAACGATACTTGATCGACTTCCGGTAGGAATCAATATAAGTGACAAGGGGCGGTTGAAAATCAGCCCCAATATAAAGATGCTCTTCGTCTACGCTATAGCCAGCTCCTGACATTCCTAGAACTAACGCATAGTCGAGCCACTCCGCACCCTCCTCTTCAGCCTCGGCAGTAATACCCAGTGCCAACTGTGCGGCTCTGTCGTAGGTCAGCAGAGACGACAGACCGCCATATTCACTGATCGTCTCTTTGAGCTCGCCGGCCGCGGACCGCACAAGCAGGGTCAATGCATCCAATAAAGATGATTTTCCGACACCATTGATCCCGATCATCACAGTCAGCGGACGCAGATCGATGTCGATGTCCAGGAGACGGCGGAAGCCCTTGACGCTCAAGCGTTTGAATCTGGCCATGGGATTCTCTTTCTATTAAAGGTACGCCGACCTGCGCCTTCTCCGCGTTCTGCGGGTTGCGGCGTTGAATTCTCTGCATGTCGATATCGACCATCATACGTCTTGGTCATCACCGGCCTCCGCGCGGCCTTCGCGCACCTCCGCGAGGATGGCATCGACCGATTGCAGGGGCATGCCCTTCGCGATGGCACGCCGGCGAATGGCCCTGAGCGTACTGGCCTTGCGGTAGATCTGTTCAGCGTCGACCATTGCTGTTGCCCACCAGCGCTATTGCGTTAAGCCTGAGCCGGAGTGTCGGGTTACGCTGCGCTAACCCGACCTGCGAGACTGCGGTGAATCTTCCGGAACTTCCACCACAGAGGCGCAGAGTGCGCAGAGTGCGCAGAAGGCTATTCAAGAAAATTCTTCTCTGCGTTCTCCGCGTCTCTGCGGTGATTCCTACTCTCCACTCGCTGGCCCGATCACCCCCTCCACACTCGCTGCATCGAAGATGCCGTCGAGCCAGAGGTCCAGTTGCGCCACCGGCGCTGCCGCGATGCGCCGCTGCGCCCACTCGGGCGGCTCACCGAAACGGCGGGTCAACTGCCGCTTCAGGGTATTGGCCTTGCCCTTGGCCTCGCCCTTGGCCTCGCCCTCAGCCTCGCCCTCGGCAAAAATGGACTGATAGGCCCGCGTCTCTTGGATGGGGGTCACGAGGTTCAACATCGCCCAGATCTCCTTCGCGGTGAGCCCGCGAAACCGTTCAAAAAACCAAAACTCCAACACCTGCGCCAAGAGGTCCCGCTCCGCCTGTGGTAGTGGCGCGGTCTCTACCGTCCGCCACAGCGTGGGGGCCTGTGCCCGCAGTTGCGAATCCTCAGCGATCACCAGCGGGGCCAGGGCCGCCACAAAGGGATTGTGCGGCTCGCGCGCCAGACACTCGGGCAGCACCCGGTCCAGTGCCACGCCCAGTACCGGGGACCCGGGCCCCTCGATCCGGCGGGGACGCCCCGGCCGGTGACGCTCACGCAGGTATACCAGTATGCCCACCACGTCGCGCTCCGGATACTGCTCACCGTAGAGCCCGATCTTGGTCAGTAGGTTGTACCAGGCGGCCGGTGCGGCTTGCCCCAGGAATTCGACAATATAGACCGGTGCATCGTGCCCCTCGGGCTCGAAAATCCCGTCCATCCGCCGTTCCAGCGCCTTGATCGTGAGGGAACAGAAGCGGTAGTCGCCCGTGAGCACCAGCCCCCCGGTCAGGACGCGGAAGGCCTCGGGGCCGGCGGACAGAAACAGGTAGATCGGATGGTCGGTCTTCATCGGCTTAAGCCCTCCAGGATCAGGCGTGCGCCCGGTCATAGTAGTCGCTTGAGCACAAGCCCGTCGTCACTGCTTGCGCAGGCAATAGGCGGCGGCCTCCACCATGGCCGCGTCCATGACCCCGTAGCCCAGGTCTGCCATGACGGTGGGGCGGGCTTCGCCCAGCACCACGCCCTCGCGCCACTTCTGGTAGCTGGTCAGGAAGAAGGCGGTCCGCGAGGTGATGGCCCCAAGCAGTCCGCCTGAATGCAGCCAGTGTACGCCGCGCTCCACGAAAGCCGCGAGCAGATCGTTCTTGGAGCGCGGATACGCCTTGCCAATGTAGGTCTTGGACCCCGCGCTGGCGGCGCCGAAGGGGGGATTCATGACGACCACATCGAACTGCAGGCGGCACAGGTCGATGAAGGCGAAGCCCGCGGCGGCGTCCTCGACGAACAGGCGCCGGCCCATGCCGGCGCTGGTCTGCGCCTCCTCGGCATAGGCCCGCAGGCCGGCCAGGATCAGCCCCTCGGCCTGGGCCCAAAAGCCATCCTCGGTGATACCGGACAGGTCAAACCGCAGTTGCCGCGGCTTGTTAGCGACGAGGTCAGGGAAGAAATCCAGCTGCTCTGTTGGTCCACTGGTCTCATCATCCAACCATTGGCGGCGGGCGGTATCCAGTGCGGCGCGGATCTCGTCCTCAATGCGCAGCAGGGAGCCGGCCTCACCGGCCAGGCGCATCTTCTCGAAGATCACCGCGATGAGTTGTCCGAGGACGGGCGGCTTGAGCTGGCCAGCGAACTCGCGTAGCACCTCAACCTCACCGGGCATGGGTTCGGCGCAGGCGATGTTGGTGCGGGTGATGCGTGGCCGCGCCGCGGGCTTGAGCTGTTGCGCCTGCCAGGCGCGCTGGGCGCGCAGCCAGAGTGCCAGGGCGGCGATCTGGGCCGCACGGGGGTCGATGTCGATGCCGTGGAGGTTGTGGCGGAGGATCAGCCCTGGTATCGCTCGGGCCAGGACCTCCTCGGTTGGGTAGTCCGCGGCGAGCGTATGGCGGGTGACCTCGCTTTGCGGGCTGTCGCCCCCGGCAATGCCGCTGGTCCAGGCCTCGTGGTAGATGACCTCGAAGAGATCGAAGGCATACAGCAGAAAGTGGCCGCTGCCGCAGGCCGGGTCCAGTACCTTGATGTCCCGCGGGTCCTTTTGCGGTCGGAAGGCAATCGGGAAGCCGGTGGGTCCTGGTTCGCCACGGTCAGACACCCTCTCACCGGGTCCAAAAAACACCTCGTGGGGACGACGGATCAGATAGCGGCACTGACGCGCCAACGCGGTCTCGCCGCGCCGCATTTCGTACCAAGTAGTCCCCAGGGTGTTGTCGATGAGGAACTCGACCACGTAGCGCGGGCTGAAGAACTGGTTGCGTACCGCCAGTTCCCGGCTGTTGCGCGGCGCGCTGGACGCCTTGCGCATGGCCTGGCGCTCGTCCTGGCTGTTGAAATACTGGTAGACCCAGCCGATGGCCTCGTCCGCGGACCAGATGTGCTTGAGGGCCGGCAGGTTGATGAGGGCGAGCAGGTCCTGCAATGCGGGATCGCGGGGGAAGAGCAGGCCGAGCGGCGAGAACCGGTCGAAGAGCACGCCGAGGTCGACGGCCAACTCATCGAACAGGAGTTCCAGGTAGAGGCGGTAGCGGCTCACCGTATCGCCGCCGAGCCCCCCCGCGGTCTTCTCGAACAGCAAGAAGCCCTTGGAGTTGATGCCGTCGCGCACGCACGCCTGCACCAGCCCGCGCTCCTCGCACAGGCGCAACGCGCACAGTCGGTTGAGGACGGTGAACGCCTGTTCCCGCACCAGGCGGGCGACCGCCTCGGCACGCCGCTTGGGACCCGTAAGACCAGCGGCCAGGTGCTCGATCCGATCCCGCAGCAGACCGGCGCGGCCCTGCTCTTCTTCGGGACGATGGGCCAGCGTGGCCATATCCAGCGCGGTGCCGTCAGGCTGGATGCCGTAGTCCCCCTGGCATTGGGAGGTGAATTCCTCGACGAGTCGATCGCGGGCGCGAGCGACCAGCTTTTGGAGTTCGTTGCGGGTGACAGTATCAAAGGCCATGGGCGTGATTCATCGCGCAGACACCGCTGCCTCAATGCGGCTGAGCACGGTATCCCGGCAGCGCTCCCACTCGCGCCCATCGACCGTGATGAAACGCCAGTCGCGCGCCGCGAGCACGGTCGGCACCTGCACATGGCTCTCCAGCGGGTGCTGGGCCTCTGCGCCCTCTTCGCAGAGGATGCCCAGGCGATAACGCTGGTCATCCGCGGCGTCGAGTACCGCCAGCGGGATCCGGTGTTCCGAGGTGCCGACATCGAGTTCGCAGCGGTGGCCGCGGCCCTCCAGGGCCAGCGCCAACTGGACCTTGAGCGGGACATAGCCGGTCGGATAGCGACCGCGCTCCGACCCCGGCGCTATCGGTTGTACGCCGCGGGCCAGCGTCAGCACCCGCTCGGCCTGGTTGCGGCGGCCCTGGGCCAGATGGTGCGCGTACTCCAGGAACTGCTTGAACAGCTTGGGCCCGTCGTGCTTGCTGCGGGCCACCGACAGCAGCACCGGATCGAAGGAGGCGACGATCAGGATCTCGCGCTTCGCCCGCGAGATCGCTACGTTGAGTCGCCGCTCACCGCCTTTCTGCCCCAAGGGACCGAAGCGTGCCGGTACATAGTGTTCGACGCTGCCGTCGCGGCGGGTGCGCGCCTGGGGCGCATGGCCCAGCGAGAACAGGATCAGGTCCCGCTCGTCCCCCTGCACCGATTCCAGGTTCTTCACGAAGGGGCGCTCATCGAGCAGCGCCCGGCCCATCGCGGCGTCATAGGCAGCGGCGAAGCCGGTATCCTCGGTGCGGCGGCGGTCGATCTCATCGAGGATCGCGCGGCGCTGGGTCAGGTTGAAGGTCACCACCCCCAGGGTCGGCCGCTGCGGGCGCGCCAGGATCTCGCCCATCAGGTCCACAACCCGCACGGCCTCGGTCGGGTTGGCGCCGTCCTGGTATTGGGCGTCCGGTACGTGCACCCAGCGCAGGGCGGGTGGCGCGGTGCGACTGGCGGTGGACGGGATGGTCTTGAGCCCACCCTGGTAGATGGCGTGGTTGGAAAAGGCGATCAGCTCCTCGTGCAGGCAGCGGTAGTGCCAGCGCAGTCCGGCATGGGCAGCGCGACCGCGGGCCAGTACCAGCAGCGACTCCGCATCGAACATCTCGCGCAGTTCCCGGCGCTCGTCGTCGTCATCGGCGTCCTCCTGGCCGGTCTCGCCGGCGCGAAAGAAGTTGGTCGGCGGCATCTGGTGCTCATCACCGGCGATGACCGCACGGCGACCGCGCAGCAGCACCGCCAGGCCGTTCTCCACGGTGCATTGGGAGGCCTCGTCGATGATGACCTGGTCGAACAACGGTTTGCCTGGGAACAGGACGGCCATGGTCTGCGGCGACAGCAGCCAGACCGGCAGCAGGTCGAGCAGCCCGGCCTCGCCGAAACGGCGCACGAAGCTGCGCAAGGGTAGGACGTTGCGCTGTTTTTTGGCCTCTTTCAGGAGCGTCTCGCGGGTCGCCTGCTCGGTGTTGCGCCGCTGCCCCTTCCCGGGCCGCGCGGCGGTCAGCAAGGGGTGTTGATCCTGTCGGGCCAGGAGCTCGGCGACGCTCTGGCGGCCCAGGTCGGCCAGGGTGTCGGTCAGGCGACGACCGGTCTCGCTCGCCGCTTGCGCGTCGTAGCGATCGAGCAAGCGGACCTGTTCGTGCTCGCCCTCCAGCCGACTGATGCCGGCCAGGGCCCAGCCCTTGCGTACGCGCTGCGCCCAGTCGGGTTGCCGCGGGTCCCGCGCCAGGTGGCGCACCAGGTGCGCGGCCTTCGGGAAGGTCTCGCGCGCCCGCGCGACCAGCCGATCCGATTCCACCAGCCGCGTCTGGTCGCGGTCCCAGGCCTGGGCCAGGCCGTCCAGGGCCTGGGCCCCCGGCCAGGCCCCCAGCCAGGGAATCACCCGGGCGAGTTGCGCCGCCGCCTCCACCAGTCGCGTGTGCGAGTCCAGCAGGTGCAGCCGCTCACCGACCTGCTGGTCCCAGACCGGGAGCGCGGCGACGACCAGCGCCTCCGGCCAGGCCCCGGCGGCCTCCAAACCGGACTTGAGCGCGGCCAGCGGCGCGACCGTGCGCCCCAGTTCGCCGAGGGTCCCGAGCCAGTCGCCGACCTCAGCCGCTCGCGCCGGCGGCCGGATGCCGGACCCCAGTGCGCGGGGCAGCGCCTCCAGCGCCTGCCAGAGACGGGCCGCGGCCAGTCGCTCCTGGAGCGCGGCGACCAGGACCCCATCCAGGCGCGCGGCGGAGCGTTCCGGCCAGTGGGCCGCCAACGTGGTGCGCAGGGTCTTGGCCGCCCGCCGCCAGGCGGGGCGCAACCAGCGCACGAAGGAACGGTGCCGCGCAGTGATCACCGCCAGCGCCGCGACCGTTTCCGCGTCCTGCGGAAACCGGACCGGTCCGCCGTGCGCCAGCGCCGCGTCCGCCCCCGCGGCCCAGGCCGCCTGCGCGTCGGCCAGCGGCGTCAGGGCCGCGGCGCCGGTGAGGGCGCAGGTCAGCAAGGCAATGAAGGTCGCCTGAGCCCCGGGATCGGCGCGCAGGGATTGGGTGGCCGCCACGGTTTGCAGTCCCACCCGCGCCCGCTCGAGCGGTGCCAGCCCGTCCGAGGTCGGCGCGATGCCGATCCGCGCACAGCGCTCCTCGACCTGGCGGGCCAGCGCGGCGCTGCCGGTCAGGCCCTTGCCGATGCGCTTGAGTACGTCGGCGTCGAGCGCGGCGAAACTCGGGCGCTGTGCACTCGGATGCGCACCCGGATTGACCCAGGGGGACTGCGGACCCCACAGGTCGGCATAGCCGGCGAGCGGCGCAACGGCATTCGCCACCTGGTCGAGCGCTGAGCGCTCGACCGCGGACAGGTCCGTCACCGCGGCAGCGGCCGGGGTTTCCAGGCCGGCGGCGTAGGTATGGAGTTCGCCGAGCGCCAGGCCGGCGTGCTGCTGCGCCAGGGTCGCGTTGCGCCGCCCCAACTCGGCCGTGAGCGTCGCCGCGGCCTCGCCGGTGCGGGCGAGGACGGCGCCGGGGGCCGCCCGGACGGTCTCATCCTCCAGCCGGGCTACTACCTGGCGATAGAGCTCGCGCCGATCCTCCTGCACGTCATGCACCACCGCGAGCAGATGGCGCAGCCCTTGGCCCGCCAGCCGATTGACCACCACGTCCAGCGCCGCGCGCTTTTCACAGACGATGGCGATGCGTTCGCCGCGGGCCAGGGCATCGGCCACCAGATTCACGATGACCTGGCTCTTGCCGGTCCCCGGTGGACCGTCCACCACCAGGACCGGAGCGGTCCGGGCCTGATGCAGCACCGCGCGCTGACTGGGGTCGGCGTAGACGATGGGCACGGGTGGCGACCCATCGCCGGGCGCAGCCGGGATCACGCCTGGGATCGCGCCTAGAATCGCGGCCGGGATCAGCGCGCGCAGGTCCGCCGGCAGCAGCTCGCGCGCGCAGCCGAGCACTTCGGCCGGCGGCGTGCCGGCGGCCAGCGCCGCGAGCAGCGCGTCGTAGTCCTGCAGGAGGTCGGAACTGGACTGCGGAAACAACCCCAGCACGGCGCACTCCTCAACGTCCAGCCGGTCGTCGCGCCACTCGGCCGCCTGCGGTCCACGCGTCTGGAAGGGGATCAACTCCGCCCCCTGGGCCTGGGGTACCACCCCCTGCTCCGCCAGCGCGGCCAGGACCGCCTCGACCCCCTCGGCCGCCAGCGTATCCAGGCGCTCCGCCAGGATGTCGGCGTAGCTTAGGTTCTTGCGCGCGAAGAGCAGGCGCAGCAGGGATTGATTGGCGATCGGCGGCTCGTCCTTGGCGGGCAGCAGGGCCAGGCCGGCGCCGTGGCGCTCGATGGCCACCCGGTACAGAAGCAGCGGGCCGCGGAACAGGTAGCCTCCCGCCAATCCAGTCAGAAAGGGATAGCCCAGAAACAGGTCGTTGGCGCCGCTCTCCTCGAGCCGCGCGCGGCACTCGCGATCCAGCGCGACGACCTCGACGGCGAGGCGCCGCGCCCCGTCATGCCCCCCGGCCTCTGCGCCGTCCACCAGGCGCGCCCGCTTGCCGGCGCGCAACAGGACCAGCGTGCGCTCGGCCAGTCCGGCGGAGACCTCATCCAAGAGGCACAGGTCGAGTGCCCGCCCGGGGCGCGGTCCGTAGAGGCGGATGCTGGGGCTGCGCCCGTCGCCGGAGATCAGCTTGTCGCGCAACCGGGTCAGGCCCTTGGTCAGTCGCGCCACCGGGCTGCCGGTGCCGCCGGGCAAGACCGGCGCGGCCGCCGCCGCCCGGGCTGCCAACGCCGCGGGGGAGAGGACGAGGCGATGCGGTACATCCAGGTCATCCCCGAACGGCGGTTCCGTCGCCAACTGGGCCCGGTCGAGCGCCTTGCCCAAGGTTGTCAGCAAGGCCGGTGCCGCCCGCCGCTCGCCGAGCAGGCGCAGCAGTCGGCGCAGCGTCACCCGCGCGCCGCCACGGGCGGCCACGCTCTCCAGATAAACACCGAGCGCCACCTCGACCTCACCGGTGCGCGGGGGCATCGGAATGGCGCGCGGCGGACGGGCCGCCAGCACCGCGGGATCGATACCGAACTGGGTCAGTACCGGCCCCAACAGTGCCGTGTACAGTTGACGGCACCCCAGCGCACCGCCGATCGCGAGCAAGGTGGCCAGTTCCTCCTCGGCGATCTCGCCATCGACGGCCAGCACATGCACCAGCAGCAAAAACAGCGAGCGCTGCAACGATGGTCCACCGGCGGCCACCAGCGGACCCAGGCGCTGAAAGGCGGCCAAGGCCGCGTCGGGGTCGAGCAGGTCGCGCCAATCCGTCACCAGCGGGGCGAAGACCCGCTCGATTGCGGCCAGTTCGCTGTCGTGCAGGTGCCCGTCCGCGGCGGCGATCAGCACACAGGCGGCCAAGGCGCAGGCATGGACCTCCTCCGGCGGCTCGTCCATCAGGTCGGCCGTGCCGAGGGTCACTTGCGGGTTGCCGAGGATGCGCAGCAATTGCCGATCCACCTCGGCGAGCGCCCGGGTGCCCGGACCCAAACCGGTCAGGCGGTGGTACAGGTCGGACTCGCTGAACAGCCAGAGGGCATAGGCGCGCAGACTGTGCTCCGGGTGGGTGAAGCCGAGCGCGGTGTCGCCCTCGGCCAGGGTCGCCTCCATCAGCGTGCGGGACTGCTCCAGGTAGGCCTGGGTATCCCAGGTCAGGGCGTCGGCCGCGAGCCCCGTGACCGCGACCATTTCCAGGCGCAGCGCCGCGCCCAGATCGGCGCAGGCGAGCAGGCCGAAGCGGTCGGCGGTGAGTTCCTGGGCCATACTGAGGCGCGCCGCCGGGGCCTCGGCGGCGGTCGCTGCCAGGGCTCCGTGCAACACCGGGCCGATCGCGAGCGCGGCGTCGGCGTGGGGGCTCCGGGGCCCGTGGGCCAGAAAATGCCCGAGTTCATGGCCGACCACGGCCATCAGCCCACCAGGGTCGAGCAACGACAACAGACGACCCTGAATCTCCAGCAGCACGGGGCTCTCGACCCGGTGCATCGCGGCATTCTCAGCCCCGGCACTCTGGAACACCTCGACCGGTGCGGCAATGCCGAAGCGCGCCGCGCCCGCGCGTGCCGCTGCGTACACGCCTGGCGCCATACCCTCGCTCAAGAGCAGGGAGCGCGCCATCAGCTCGCGCCGGATGCGGGCCGGGTCGGACCCCACCGGCGGCGCGCCCGGCACCAGGTGCAGCGCCTGGCGCAGGGCGGCGGCGTAGCGCGCCTCACCGCCAAAGCGGATGTCCTCGATCGGCAACGGGTGGGAAAGTCGCGCGGTCGCAGCGGCAGCGGCCGCGGGGTGGATACCGCCGCGGCCGCGTCGTTGGTCGGGGGTGGCGATCTCGCCGTCGGTGGGGGCGTCGTGCTGCATCGGGGTCTCCTCCCTGGCCAGGGAATTAGGTTGCTCTGACTCTTGCCTACCGTTTGAAAATGATCTTGCTGTAAGAAGTAAACCGGGCCTTGAGTGCCGTCAGCCGCTCGATCAGCCGCTCCAGTTGTGCGAGAGATTCGAGCTGCGCGGGGAACTGGAAATCGGCGAGGATCAGTGCTTCACCGGCATCAACCTGGTCTTCGTCGTAACCCGACGCAGCGGTCACCGGGGGATCATCGCCGGTTACTGGTTGGGCTTGCTCGCCCATGATCCGTCCGATCTCCTGCGCGAGCTGCGCGGTGCGCTGTTGCAGGGGATAACGGGCGTCCAGGCAAGAACGGATGCCATCCAGGGTCGGCGCCGCTTGAATCTGAAGCGCGTCGAGCTGCGCCGCGAAACGCTCTTGGTCGTCCCCACCGAGGCTTGGCCAGTACGGTGTTTGTTCCAGCCGCCGTTTCTCGGCCTGAAGGTCGGCGTCATACTCCGTCGCCAGCGCTGCGGCAGCGATCGCGATGGACCCCTCGACCCGGGTCACGCGGGTTTGAATATCCGGTGCCTGGGTAAAGAATTCGTCGCTGGCGAAGCACTCTGTGAGCCATGCCAGGTCGTCTTTGCAGTCGTGCTGAAGGTCGGCCAAGGGACCGACTGCAGGCAGCCGGGGCAATGCCAGGATGTATCGGTTGGCCCGCCTGACCGCATCCGGCAGGTGCCCCTTGAGCGCCTTGTCCAGCTCGCGCGCCCACTTGAGGTCATCGAACAAGGCACAGTCTTCCGATCCGAGGCGCGCGGCGGCGTCCGAGGCATCGCCTTTGAGAATCTCCGAGAGGCGGTCCCCAATGCCGTCTGCGCGTTCGGGACCCGCAAGCTGTAGGTTGCGCAGATCGGAGGGCAGGTAGGCGTAGTCGCGCTGGAGATCCGGGAAGCGGCGGGTGACGACCTTGCTGATGTCGTCCTCCAGCGGCAGGACATCCTCTCCGGTCAGCTCCAAGAGGCGCTCGGCCGCCCGGATCAGGCTCTCTGGCGGGATGCCGCCGTCGCGCAGATCCACACCCACCCGATTGAAAGCGGCGTTGGTCTTGAGGCTCTCAACGGCGGTGGCACCCCGCACGGTGATGTCCTCGCCACTGACCCGGAGCCGGATCTCACCGCCCACCAGCAAGGCCGCGATGAGGTACCGCAGCGTGTCCTTTGACCAGCCGTAAGGCGCACGGCTGAATTTGTCGAGCAAGACCCGGCCCTCCTCCCGTCCGGTCTGGTTCAGGGTGTCGACGATGCTGCGCAGCGCAGCGTGGCCGGTGTCGATCTGGCCATTGCTGCTCACCAGACTCAAGGGGTCGTTCTTGCTCTCGATGCGGTCGAGCCGGTCGGTCTTGAGGAAACGCTCGGCGAGGCCCGCTTCGGCCTGCACCGGGGCCTGCGGATAGTTGCTGAACACCTCACAGGCGGCCTCCTCCAACTGCTTGCGTGCCGCATCAAACAGGTTGGCGCCCAGGGTTGCCACGGCATGGGGGCGTCCACGGAAGATAAAGCTGCCTTGCTCCAACCCCTGTTGCAGCCGCCGCGCCAGGTCGCCCCGCAGCCCCTCGGCACGTTGCTGCTGAGCATTGAGATAGTCGGCGACCTCCCGCTCGACGGTCTTGTTGCGGTGCTGATTGAAGATCTCCTCGCCGCGGTAGATCTCCTCCACCTGCTGCTGCAACCCACCGGGCTCCAGGCCAATCAGGAACAGGGTGTTACGTTCCACCGGCTGGGTGGAGTCGGCGAGGCGGCCCTGCTTGTGGGCGGCGAACTCCTGCTCGGGAGTGAATTCCAGCAGCAGTTGCAGCTCTTCCTTGTCGCCAAGGATGGACACCGGCCCCAGGACACCCTGGGTCTTGATGCCACACTGAACCGTGCGGGTGCCGAGCAGGCTGGCCCGCGGCAGGGGGGTGAAGAGGTCCTTGAGCAGATCGTTGATGATGCGCGTGCGCTCGGCGAGAATCGGTGCCAGTGCGCGCCGCGCCTGCTCCAGCCCGGAGACCGCCTCGCTCATGAAGCGCAGGTGGCCGTCGATTTCGGCGATGGGTACCGTCTCCTCATCCAGCAGATTCTTGACGGCCTGCTCGACCGCGGGACGCTGCGACGCGGCGGCCGGACTCGGGTGCAGCAGGGCGGCGATGTTCTCGCGAGTCACCGGGAAGTCTTCCAGCGCCTGCAGGATGGCGACGGTCTTGGCCACCTGCGCCTCCGGGCTGTCGGCCCCAAAGACCCGGGCGGCCTTGTCGACTGACTCGACGACCTCGCGCAGGGCGCGCTGGCGATGGAGATCCCGGCGCAGGGCGTCGTAAAAGGTCACGGTGGTCGCCAGGGTGCCGACCGGTTGATCGGCCAGTGGCCCCCCCCCAGACCCGGCCTGCGACTCGCGACTGATCAGCACGTCCTGGATGACCTTGATGGCCGAGCGCAGGCCCATGCCACCCATGGTCTTGGCCAAGCGGCCGAGCAGTTCCAGCAGGATGTCGAAGTGCTGGGGCAGGAAGGGATAGAGTTGGGAGAATGCCTGTTTGTCGAGGTCCCGCTGGTAGTAACGGGTGTTGTGGAGCTGGGTGTTGAACCGCAGTTGCTGCCCGAATTGGTCGTAGAGGGCGTCGAGCTGGGCCTTACCCGCGGCGGCCTTCGTCAGCAGTCGCAGGTAGCAGATCAACCGGATGTCGCTTGCCTCCAGGTCCACCGGGACGGGGAAGCGCGCCTGGAGCTTGAAGAGCTTCGGGGTGTTGAGTTGGGCGCGGGGGTCGTCCTCGGTCAGGGTCTGCTGCGCGGTGGCGATCAGCCAGACCTTGCCCCCGCCGAGATTCTTGAGGTTCTTCGCGAGACCGTCCAGGTTGAGGATCAGCTCATCCCGGGACCCGACATACTGCCCCACCTCGTCCAAGATGAAGATGATCTTCTCGCGCCCGGAGCGGCGGCGGACCAGCGCGATCATGTCGCGGGCCAGATCGTCATTCTTGACGAACTCGTCGATGCGCTGGTCCTGGAAGCTCTTGGAACTGGGGTAGACCGCGGGATAGATCTCGGCGGCCAATTGCGAGGCCAATTGGTTGGCGACCAGCGGTTGATTCTTGATCTGCTCCCAGGTTACGCCCGGCACGACCTGGGCGATCTTGCCCTTGAAGGCGTCAAAGAGGCCGTCGCGCTCCAGCATCAGTTCCAGGTAGGCGACCTTACGGTCCTGCGAGTATCCCGCCCACTGCATGACCTTGGCGTAGAGAACCGTCGAAATCTCGGCCATGCTGGCGCCGGCGAGTTGCTCGCTCGCGAGATCCAGCATGATCACGGCGGGCCGGTGGCGTGCGGCGACGACGCCTAAGCGCTGGCTTAGCGTGGTGCTCGTGCAGCGGTCTTGGAGGTAATGCAGAAATGGCTTACCATCGATCTGGTAGCTGTCATCGAGGGCGAAACCAAGATACTTGGTGAACGAGCTCTTACCTGAACCATAGAAGCCGGAAGCCCAGACGCCGATCTCGTTGCTTGCCTCGCTCATACCGAGATCGATGGCATCGAGCAGCTTCTCGAAGCTGCGCGTCATGGCCTCCGTCACCTGGTACTCCGCAATCTCCTGCTTCAGGAGTTGCGGGTCCCGGGCGTCGTACTGGATGACTTTTTCGATGCGCCGATCGATCGGGCGGCTGGGATCGAAGAGTGTTCTGATGGTCATGGATTGCGGTCCGTCGTGCTCTTGGAGAAATCAGCTGCCACCGATGTGAACGGAGCGGTAGTTGCCGTCGTCCGGATAGATACCGAGGAAGCTTAAGCTTTGTCCGCAACGCTGGCCCGGATAAAGAATGATGGTCGGGACCGGTACCTTGCCCTGCAGGCGTTGTTCGATGGCGCCGATGCGCAGGTAGGGGTGGATCGACTCGATGTCGGTGATGATCAGCAGCCCTTGGGGCCGGTCGGCGATCCGGGTCAGCGTCTCCAACACCTGCGTTTCGACGATCTTGCTGTCGACCAAGGCGGCCCTCAACGTGGCGTTGGCCTGGGCCGGATCGGGATCGGCCTGCTCGCCGCTCAGCCACCAGGCGCGCAACGGGTGCCGGGCGACGTGCTCACCGATCACGGCGGCGAGGGACAGGACCTCCAGGTCCCAACCATCCAGTGTGAGCTGGGATTTCCAGACCTTGAGGCGCCGCTTGACGCGCAGCATGTCGCGTGGGGGAAACACCAGATAATAGACGGGATCGCCCCCGGTATTGCGCAGGATTGACCCATCACGCAGGCGTTGTTGCAGTTCCTTGAAGCTATTTTCCAGCGATGGCATCAAGGCACTCCTCCATGGTCTGATGCGTCCATGAGAGGCGCAGCAGATCCCCGGCATATTGAACGATGAAGTGGCCGGCATGGGCCAACCGGTCGAGTTGCTGCACAACATCCTCGCGGGTCAGGCCGAAGAGCTTCCAGTCGGGTGACTCCAGGATGCTGTTGTCGCTGAAACCCTGGAAATGGACCTCGCAGGCGAGGAACAGGGCGGTTTGGGGGAGCAGCCGGCAGGACCGGATCGGCCGTGCGATCTTCTTCACGTCTTCCAGAAAACCGAAATCGGCCAGGGTGCTCAGGAGATCACCGGCGATGTGCCTGGTCATGCTCTCCGACCAGGGCTGGCTGATCCGGCCGGCGACCGTGGCCCGCTTGAGGAAGGCCACGGCATCGGTGCTGGACAGTACCTGCGCGCCGGCGCCATAGGCCGGCCAATAGACCTCGGCGAGGAAGTCCTTGAGGGCCAGGTTGCGACGCGCGGTGTAGATCAGCATCAACTGCTTGAGGATGGCGTGATCGACCCCGAGTTTCAAAAGGTATCTGAGGTTGCGGGCGGGCTCGGTGTCCTGCGCCAGGTAGCGCCGGGCGAAGACCCGGCTTACGAGATCCGCGGTGCGTTTCGCGCTCGATCCACCAAAGACCCCCTGCTCCAGGGCCCGGGCGGTCAGTTGCGCGCTCGACATCCCAGGCACCCAGCAGTCGAGCAGGGTGAGGGTCTCGGCCACCGCGCCCCGTCCCTTGCGCAGTTCCGTCGAGTAGCAGCAGTCGGGGGTCGGGCTCATGACGGGGTGAAGTAGGGAAAGGTCTGGTAGCCCGCGGCGAAGGCGTCCCGGTAGCCGGCGGCGACCTTGCGCAGACTCGGCCGCTGGGTCAGTTGGCCAAGCCCCGCGGCACGCACGGCCCCTGCGCCGCCGCCACCCTCGCCTTCGGCTACCACATCGAGGAGTGTCAGGGCCGACTCACGACCTCCGATCAGTTCGGCGAAGCGCGTTGCCGAGTCGGCCGTCAGCAACCGGTGAAGGTCTTGTTCGAGCCCGTGCGGGAGACGAAAGAGGTGGAAGGCCCCGGCCTGACCGATCCGCTGGTCGTGCAGACCCTTGGCCAGTTGGGTCACCGCGGTGACACCGGCGCAGAGCTGGGTCCGGGGAAAATTCAGCGCCAGGAAACGCCGGCCCGTAACCGACAGGAAGGAGGTGGACCACCAACCGAACTGGTCCTTCTCGCCGAGGTAGGCCACCGCCACGCGCAGCATCGCAAGCGTCTCCAGACGCTCCGGCGGTGTCGATGAGCTCGCGTTGTCAGTGAACATGCATCTTCAGACGGTATCCCGCTTCACGCCCGAGTGCGCGGCGATTTCGTCCACGGAGAATTCGCGGCCTTCTTGCGCCATCTTACCTCACATCAGGAGGGCGCGGACGTGCGGTGCGCCTCGGCCGCGCGGGCCTCAGTCCTGCATGTCCTCAAACCGCAAGCGGGCCGCCGGGTCACCGAGGATCAGATAGTTGCGGGCATCGTCGCGCGCGACCCAGCGATTGGCCAGGACCGCATCGGCGACCATTCCGGGCGCGTCGTCGCGTTGGCGCAGCGCATCGGTCAACTCGGCCGACAGCACCGTCCAACGCAGATTGAATTGATCCGCGGCCTGCCCGACCCGGTCGCCTCGCAGCAGTCGCACCATCAGGTCGCGGAATTCCTGGACCTGGGGTGCCCCGCGACCGACCTGAAACGAGTAGGACCAGGCGCGATCGATGTGCGCCACGGACGCCAGGGCACCGGCGGCCAGCATCTTTTGCGGCAGCCGCGCGATGATCGGCTTGTCCATGATCTGTTGGGGGACGCCGCCGGGTCTGGCATAGGTATCGGTGGTGGGACAGCCGCCGCCGTAGCAGGCGAAAAAGAAGTGGATCAGGCCGTCCAGCCTGGTGTCGGGACCGATATCCGGCGCCGCGAAGCAGTGCTCGGGCTGCACCGGTCCGCCCTCCCAGTCCTGGCAAACGATGGCGCCCTGGCGTTCGCGTTGCAGCGGATCGCCCAGCGGGTAGTCCAGGCCGTGGGACCCGGTGAACAACAAGGCAGGAGCGCCGCCGGGTTCCTGCCCGGCCAGGAGCCGCGTCAGATTGTCCTTGCCGGCATGGTCTCCCAGGTACGACTGGATCACGTATTTCTGGCGCTCGCCCAGCGGTCTGGACGAGGCAGTCCCCTCCACCAGCGGGACCGCCACCTGGTTGTGCAGCAGGGCCGTCGCCCGATCGCCCAGATTCGCCACACTGAACACGGCCACCCGCTTGGCCTGCGCGATGGTCGGCGCCGTCTCATAGGCCACCAGCTTCTCGGCATAGGCGCGATATTCGGCCGGGGTGTCGAATGCGAGCCGCCCGACGCACCAATAGGTGTCGAGCAGGTACTGAAACTCGAACGGGATCTCGTCCGGACCGCCGACGAGCGTCACATAGAGGGGCACGCCCAGCACGGGGTCCACCACGGCGAATCCCAGCCGGAAACGCTCCAGCCAGGAGCGCGCCGTATCCCCGGGCCGATACGACTGCACCCCGTCGAAGATGCGGAACAGGGTGCTGTCGTTCACCTGGCGGCGGCGATGCTCGATCAGCGGCTCCAGGGCCGCGCGGACGGCCGGGTCCTGGCCCTGGGGAAACAGGATGGCCCAACCTGCCTGCGTCAGGTCATTCGGGTCGACATCGGCCACGGCCAGGAAGTCGGTGTTCTCCGCCTGCCCGCGTGCCTGCACACCCCCCTCGTCCTGGTCGATGACCGCGAGGGCGGCGGGGTCGAGCTTGGCCAGCAGGCTGCCCGAGGCGGCCATGATTCCCATCGGCAGCGGCAGTTCGTCGGGGCCCAACGGGGCGACGTCGATCAGTGGCATTCTGAATCTCCTGGCGTTGCCGTCGGATCGCCCGCCGAATCGCCGGCCGCATCGTTGATTGGCCGCGCCGGCGGCAACCCCTCCGCGGGGGCCTGCGCGGGCGGTCGGCCGCACCCCAGGCAGTAACCGGAGGCGGGATCATCCATGCAAACGCCGACGCAGGGATAGTCTTCGGATGCGTCCATCAGTGGTCACAGTCACAACGAAAATCGCCCTGCCAGGGATCGTGCTCCTCGCGGCGACGGGCCACGGCGGCCAGGATGTAGAGCCGAGCCTCAGCGGCGGCCTCAGGCCAGCGGGCGATTTCGCCACTGGTGCGAAAGCACCCGAGGCAGAACCCCGCCGCGGGGTCCAACCGACAGATATCGATGCAGGGAGAGGCAACCATGGTCATCGGGGTATCGCTTGCTCATGCGGCTGCAACGGCGCAACAGCGCTATCGCTGGGGTCTGATGATAACAGCGCCGCGCCCGGGTTCAAGGTCGCGGTCGCGACGCCCAGGGTCCCACCTGGCCTTCGATCCCCTTCTCGTTGCGGCTACTTGGCAACCTGGACCCGCTTGCGTTTCCGAAACGATTTCGATAATCTTGGAAATATGGAAATAAAAAACGCCGTCTCCGCCCTCGCGGCCCTCGCCCAGGACAGCCGCCTGGCCGTCTTTCGCCTGCTGGTTCAGAACGGCCCCGGCGGGCTGACGGCCGGTGTCATCGGCGAGCAACTCGGCCTGCCGGCGCCGACCCTGTCCTTTCACCTCAAGACCTTGGCACAGGCTGGCCTCGTGAGCGCGGTCCCGGAGGGCCGGTTCGTCCGCTACCGGGCCGAGGTCACCGCGATCCACGCCCTGGTCGCCTTCCTGACCGAAAACTGCTGCGGCGGCGATCTCAGCCGCTGCCTCCCGAAGGAGTAATCGATGACTGACCCCGTTGTGCTCAATCTCCTGGTGCTCTGCACCGGCAATTCCGCCCGCTCGATCCTGGGCGAGGCCCTGTTCAACCACTTGGGGGCGGGGCGGGTGCGCGCCTGGTCGGCCGGCAGCCAGCCCGCCGGGCAGGTCAATCCGGTGGCCCTGGAGACCCTCGCCGCGCACGGCGTGCCGATGCCGCAGCCGCGCAGCAAGTCCTGGGACGAGTTCGCCGCCCCCGATGCGCCGCAATTCGACCTGATCATCACCGTCTGCGGCAGTGCCGCGGGCGAGACCTGCCCGGTGTGGCCGGGTCACCCGGTAACCGCCCATTGGGGCATCGACGACCCGGCCCATGTGGAGCCCCTGGACGCACGCCGTGCTGCCTTCGAGGTCGCCTACAACGAATTGGAACGCCGTATCCGCGCCCTGCTCGCCGAGCCGTTGGAAGCCATGACCCCGGATGACCGGCGGACTGCGGCGCGGCGCATCCATGCGGAATGCGCCCAGTGAGCGCGCAATGCGACGTCACCGCCCGGGCGGCGGCCGGCAAGCGGCTCAGCGTCTTCGAGCGCTATCTGACGGTCTGGGTCGCGCTCTGCATCCTGATCGGCATCGGGCTGGGCCAGGTGTTTCCGGGCGTCTTTCAGGCCATTGGGCGCCTGGAAGTGGCCCAGGTCAATCTGCCGGTGGGTCTGCTCATCTGGGTGATGATCATCCCGATGCTGATGAAGATCGACTTTGGGGCCTTGCATCAGGTCAAGTCACATTGGAAGGGCATCGGTGTCACCCTGTTCGTCAACTGGGCGGTCAAGCCATTCTCCATGGCGCTGCTGGCGTGGCTCCTGATCCGCGGGGTCTTCGCCCAATGGCTGCCGGCGGAGCAACTCGACAGCTACGTGGCCGGACTCATCCTGCTGGCCGCGGCGCCCTGCACCGCGATGGTCTTCGTCTGGAGTCGGCTGTGCGATGGCGATCCCTACTTCACGCTGTCTCAGGTCGCGCTCAACGACAGCATCATGATCTTCGCCTTCGCGCCGATCGTGGCGCTGCTGCTCGGGCTCTCGGCCATCGTCGTGCCCTGGGATACCTTGCTGACCTCGGTCGTGCTCTATATCGTGATCCCCGTGGCGCTGGCCCAGGCGTGGCGCTGGCTTCTGCTGAAACAGGGACAGGAGCAGTTCGACCTGACCCTCGCCACCCTCGGCCAGGCCTCCATCGTCGCCCTGCTCGCCACCCTGGTGCTGCTGTTCGCCTTCCAGGGCCAGGCGATCATCGAGCAACCGCTGGTGATCGCCATCCTGGCGGTGCCGATCCTGATTCAGGTCTTCTTCAATTCCGGACTGGCCTACGGGCTCAATCGGCTGGTCGGTGAGAAGCACTCGGTCGCCGGGCCCTCGGCCCTGATCGGTGCGTCCAACTTCTTTGAACTGGCAGTGGCGGCGGCGATCAGCCTGTTCGGCTTCAAGTCCGGCGCCGCGCTGGCGACCGTGGTCGGCGTGCTGATCGAGGTGCCGGTGATGCTGCTGGTGGTCCGGGTGGTTAATGCCAGCAAGGGATGGTATGAGTCTGGATTGGTCAGGGCGACGCCGACGCAACCGTAAAGAAACGGTCATGCAACGGCCCTATTCTCCAGTGCCGCGTCCGCGCACCATCCATTACACCCTGAGTACGATTGGAGTCACCTATGCACACCGTCCCTCCCTTCCTCGCCCTGTCGTTCGCCGCCGGCTTGCTGCTCGCGCCATTGACCGGCGGGACCTGGGCCGCTGACGCGACCGAGAAGCTCGCCATCCGCGGCGCCGGCTCCACCTTTGCGGCCCCGATCATCCAGCAGTGGATGGAGACCTTCGGCGCCGCCCACCCCGAGTTGCGGCTGAGCTACGACGCGGTCGGCAGTGGCGAGGGCATTGACCGCTTCCTTGCCGGTACGCTCGAGCTGGCCGCCAGCGACGCCCCCCTGAAACCCGAGCAGGTGGCCGCGGTCACCGCCGGCGCCCATCAGATCCCGGTCACCGCCGGCCTGATCGTGCTGACCTACAACCTCCCGGGGATCGCGTCGCCGCTGAATCTGCCCCGCGATGTCTACCCGGATATCTTCCTGGGCCATATCTCGCGGTGGGACGACCCGCGGATCGCCGCCGCCAACCCCGGGGTCAAGCTCCCGCACAAGCTCATCCAGGTGGTTGCTCGCCAGGACAGCAGCGGCACCACCTTCGCCTTTACGAATCACCTGGGCGCCATCAATCCGGACTGGGTCAAGGGCCCGGGCATCGGTAAGCAGATCGACTGGCCCGGCGGGGCCATGGTGGCCCGCGGCAACGAGGGGGTCGCGCACCGGGTCAAGCTCACCGAAGGCTCCATCGGGTACGTGGAGTACGGGTTCGCGGCCCGTCTGAATCTGCCCATGGCCTGGCTCGAAAACCGCGCCGGGGGCTTGATCGCACCCGGGCCGGAGACCGGTGCGCGGGCCTTGGTCGGCGGCTCCGACAGCATCCCGGAGAATCTCACGGTGCTGATCCCCGACCCGGAAGGCGCCCGCTCCTACCCGATCGTGACCTACTCCTGGGCGCTGGTCTATGACCGGTATCCGAACGCCGCCACGGCACAGGCCATCCAAGCCCTGCTGCGCTGGTCCCTGACGCAGGGCCAGGCCCAAGCGGAGTCCATCGGCTATATCCCCCTGCCGGCCAACGCTGCCAACGCCGCGCTTGCCGAAGTGGAGACGATCGGCGGCTGAGTGGCGGGCCCGACCACTGTCGCCGGGCGAGGTCCACGCGGTCAGTGCCGTCGCTGCCGACACGGGTCGGTCGGCGGCCTGTCTCTCTCCTACCTAAAGGGTAAAATCATGAAGAAGCTTGAGATCTTTGACCCGGCCATGTGTTGCTCGACCGGCGTCTGCGGTGTCGAGGTCGATCCCGTCCTGGTCGCCTTCAATGCCGATCTGCAATGGCTGGCAGGACAGGGGGTCGCGGTCAGCCGCCACAACCTGTCGCAGGAGCCCCAGGCCTTCGCCGCGAATCCGGCGGTACTCAAAGAGCTGGAGGCGGGGATGGAGCGCCTGCCGGTGACCCTGGTCGACGGCCGCGTGGTCGCCACCGGCGCCTACCTCTCGCGGGCCCAATTGGTCCAGAAGCTGGACCTGGAAACGGCGGCCGCCCCGGCGCCCGCTGACCCGTTGCGCGTCCAGGTCGGCGCCAACTGCTGCAAGCCCAGCGGCGGGTGCTGCTGATGGCCCTCCCCGCCACGGAGACCCGCCACCTGTTCTTTACCGGCAAGGGCGGGGTGGGCAAGACCTCGCTTGCCTGCGCCACCGGCCTTGCGCTGGCCGATGCCGGACGGCGCGTCCTGATCGTCAGCACCGATCCCGCGTCCAATCTCGATGAGGTGTTGGGGATCGCGCTGGGGCAGACGCCAACGGCGGTCCCCGGTGCCGCGGGGCTCTGCGCGCTCAACATCGACCCCGAGGCGGCGGCCCACGACTACCGGGAACGCATGGTCGCCCCCTACCGCGGCATCCTGCCCGCCGCCGCCATCGCGAGCATGGAGGAGCAATTCTCCGGCGCCTGTACGGTCGAGATCGCCGCCTTCGACGAGTTCTCGAAGCTCTTGGGTGAGCCCGCGGCGACCGTCCAGTTCGATCATGTGATCTTCGACACCGCGCCCACCGGCCATACCCTGCGCCTGCTGACCCTGCCCTCGGCCTGGAGCGAGTTCATCGACTCCTCGACCGGCGGTGCCTCCTGTCTCGGCCCGCTGGCCGGGCTGGAGAAACAGAAGGCACTCTATGCCGCGACCGTCGCCCGCCTGGCCGACCCGTCCGAGACCTCGGTGGTGTTGGTCAGCCGGCCGGACGCTGCCGCCCTGCGCGAGGCCGAGCGCACCCGCGAGGAACTGGCGGCGCTGGGCGTCAGCAATCTGCAGCTCGCGCTCAACGGCGTCCTGGCCGTCGCCGCGACCGCTGACCCGGTCGCGCAGGCGATGATGGCGCGCGGGGCCGCGGCCCTGGCCGGGATGCCGGTCGGCCTGGCGCGGTTGCCGGTCAGCAGGACACCGCTGCTGGCACTGGGGACCGTCGGGCTCAAGGCCCTGCGCCTGATGGCAGACCCCGCGCAGGCCGCGCCGCCCGCGTTGACGATCGAAACCGAAACCGCCCTGCCGGCCGGACTCTCGACCCTGGTGGACGAACTGGCCCAGGCCGGCCGCGGCGTCATCCTGACCATGGGCAAGGGCGGGGTGGGCAAGACCACCGTGGCGGCGGCCATCGCCGTCGCGCTCGCCCGGCGCGGTCACGCGGTGCAGTTGTCCACCACCGACCCGGCCGCCCATGTCGCCGCGGCGATCGGGGCGTCCGTCCCGGGCTTGAGCGTCGGCCGGATCGACCCGGCGGCCGAGGTCGCCCGCTACCAGGCCGAGGTGCTCGCGAAGGCTGGCCCCACCCTGGACGCCAACGGCCGCGCCATGCTCGAGGAGGACCTGCGCTCGCCCTGCACGGAGGAGATCGCCGTCTTCCGCGCCTTCGCCCGCGCCGTGGACGCCGGCCAGGACGGCTTCGTCGTGCTCGACACCGCCCCCACCGGGCACACCATCCTGCTGCTCGATGCCGCCGAGGCTTACCATCGGGAGGTCTCGCGCACCCAGGGCGAGATGCCCGAAGCGGTGCGGCAACTGCTGCCGCGGCTCCGCGACCCGGCACTCACGCGCGTTCTCATCGTCACCCTGGCCGAGGCGACACCGGTCCACGAGGCCGAACGCCTGCAAGCGGACCTGGCGCGCGCCGGCATCGCGCCCTTCGCCTGGGTGATCAACCAGAGCCTGCTGGCGAGCGGTACCCGGCACCCGCTGCTGCGCGAACGCGGCGCCGCGGAGGTCCCCTTCATCCGCCGGGTCGCCGACCACTTCAGCCCACGTTGCGCCCTGGTCCCGTGGCTGCCGGAGGCGCCGGTGGGTGTCGACGGACTGTCCCAGTTGACGCGGTGATCGCGTGTCCTGCCTGATGACCGCCTGGGGCCGGCACGAGTGCGCAACGCAAGGGCCTGACCCTGCCCGGCGCCAAGTCGCGGGTGCAGCGGGCGCGCAAGCGCCTGCGTGAGCACCTGTCCACCGCCTGCCACGTGCGCCTGGACGAGACCGGGCGGGTGTGCTGTTTCGTACCGCGGCCGCCGGCGGTTATCCCGCCTTGATACCGGGAAAGAGGGATTGTCCGCAAATGAACGCAAATGAACGGAAATAAGACAAGGGCTTCTGTAGTGGTAGGGTGGATAAGGCGCGCCGCACGGTGCCCCTGACTGGGCGCTGCCCCTGCGCGCGCCGCATCCACCGACTCCAGCGTTGCGGTGGGTGCGGCTCGCGCTTATCCACCCTACGCCGGCTTGGAGACTACATCCGCGAGAACTGCTATCGTCAGGGTATTGCGCATACAGTCCCCCCGCCGACCGACCGCCGAGCCACCCGCAGGGACCCCGGAGCCGACCCGCCATGTCCAAGGTCTTCCTCTCGCACAGCTCGCACGACGACCCGACGGTGCGCGCGCTCCAGCAGGCGTTGGCCGATCTGGGCCAGGAACTATGGATCGACTCGCGCGAGTTGCGCGGCGGCGACCCGCTGGGTCCTTCGATCCGCACCGCCATCGACACGGCCGCCGGGTTCGCGGTGTTGGTCAGCCCCAAGGCCCTGGAATCAAAATGGGTGCTGGCCGAGTTGCGCCACGCCCTCCAGGTGCAGCGCGCGCGCCTGGACGCCGGAACCCGCTACCCGGTCGTCCCGCTCGCACTCGACGGCACCCGGCTCGGCGCGCTGGAGGCCGAGTTCGGCCACGAGCCCATCTACATCCGCCTCGACAGCCGCCCGGGCGGCATCGAATCGGCCCTGAACGCGATCCTGGTTGCGCTGCACCGGCGCGCACCGGCCGACCGTCTCCCCGTGCCCCGACCCCAGACCGGCCCGCTCGAAGAACTGGTCCTCGAACTGACCGACCTGGGCTTCGACGAGTCCGAGCCGGGCGTGCGCCGGGCCAGCGCGACCGCCCGGTTGATCTATGAACCCGCTGGGCGCGATGCTCGGGCGGATGCGCGCGAGGCCGGCGGGGGGAAGGTCCGCACAGCGGACCCTACGGCGGCACGGGCCGCGACGGCGACGCCTATGGTCCGCACAGCGGACCCTACCGGCGCGGCGCCATCCCGTAGGGTCCGCTGTGCGGACCAAACGCCGCCCGACCAAACGCCGATCGCGGCCTCAGCCACCTGGCGCCTGATCGCCCCATTAGGCCCCATCGAGACCGAGGAACTATGCTGGTATCTGGAGAAATACGCCGTCTGGCCCAGCACCTATTTCCAGGATCGGGCACGGCGGGTCGAGCAAAGCCTGGTCGCATGGGGCCAGGCACTCCACCAGGCCGCATTGCCGCCCGCGCAGACCCGGGAGGTCTTGCGCGCCTGGTCCGCCGCCGATCCCCATGCCGGGCGACGCTTTTCGGTGCATCTGGACCCCGCAAAGGAGCGGGGGCGTCCCGCCCCCGAGGACCCCGGGGCGGGACGCCCCGGCTCCGAATCCGCCACTGCCCTGCTGGCACTCCCCTGGGAACTGCTCCACGACGACCAAGGATTCCTCTTCCAAGGCGCCCGCCCGACCCGGGTCCGCCGCCGCCTGCCAAGCCCGCAAGACCAAGACCCGGCACCGCCCGCAGGCCAGCCCCTCGCCGCCGCCCCCATCCGCATCCTGCTGATCGTCGCCCGCCCGGAAGACGAGGCCTGCGGCTATATCGACCACCGCGCGAGCAGCCTACCGCTGGTCGAGACCATGGAGCACCTGGGCGGCCTGGTCGATCTGCGCCTCCTTGAGCCCCCGACCTTCCCGGCCCTGAGCGCGGAACTCAAACGCGCCTTCGATGCGGGCACCCCCTACCACTGCGTCCATTTCGACGGCCACGGGATCTACGACCGCCGGGTGGGCCTGGGCGGTCTCTGCTTCGAGGACCCGCGCGACCGCGACCGCCCGGACGGGCGCCGGCATCTCTTGGTGCACACCGACACCCTGGGCCCGATGCTGCATGACCACCGCATCCCGCTGGTCTTTCTGGATGCCTGCCAGAGCGCCCAGGCTGAGGACGCCGCGGAGTCGGTCGCCGCGGGGCTGCTCCGGGTCGGGGTCGGCTCGGTGGTCGCCATGAGCCACTCGGTGCTGGTCGAGACCGCCAGGCGCTTCGTGCTCGCCTTCTACGGGGCGCTCGCCGAGGGCCGCCGGGTCGGCGACGCCATGCTGGAGGGCCAGCGCGGGCTCAAGGACGACGACTTCCGCGGTCAGGTCTTCGGCACCGGTGACCTGCGCCTCGCCGACTGGTTCGTCCCGGTCCTCTACCAGGGCCAGGCTGACCCGCCGCTCTTCGCGCCTGCCGACCTCTCGCGACTCGCCCCCCAGGTGCGCGAGGACCTGCGCATCATCCTGAAATCCCGACTCGGCGCACTCCCCGAGCCCCCCGAGACCGGCTTCGTCGGGCGCAGCCGTGACCTGCTGGCCCTGGAGCGGATGCTCCGCCCGCGGGCCGCCGACGCCCCTAGACCTAAGCGCTGGGCCCTGATCCGCGGCCAGGGCGGGGAGGGCAAGACCGCGCTCGCCGGCGAACTCGCCCGCTGGCTGGTGCGCTCCGGCCAAATCCGCCGCACCGCCTTCGTCTCGGTCGAGACCCATAGCCACGCCGCCGCCGTGCTCGACGCCGTCGGCCGCCAACTGGCCGGCCAGGGCTATTCGGTCGCCGCCCTGGGGCCGCCGCACCCCAGTGCGGCAGCCGCCCGCGACCCGTTACAAGACCTCGAGCAAGCCATCCTCCCCATCGAACGCGCCCTGGCCGAGCAGCCGACCCTGCTCGTCATCGACAACCTGGAGACCATCCTGCCCCCGCCCTATCTGGCGGAGCAGACCCCGGAGGCCCTGCGCGACGACGCCCGCGATGCGCTCGCGGCCATCCTCGCCCTCTGCGACCGGCTGCTTGCGGTCGGCGACACCCGGCTGATCTTCACCAGCCGTGAGACCCTGCCCGCACCCTTCGCGGCCGAGCGGCGCTGCCGGGAACTGGAGCGGCTCGCGCCCGAGGACGCGGTGCGGCTGGTCGAGCGGGCGCTGGAGGGCGCCCGCGACCACCGCCCGGGCGCCGCGGACGCAGCGACCCGCGAGTCGATCGACGCCCTGGTCGAATCGGTCCACGGACATGCCCGCACCCTCGCCCTGCTCGCGCCCTCGCTTCGCGCGCTCGGGGTCGAGCGCACCCGCGCACGCCTGACCGACCTGATGGCCGACATGGACCGCCGCTTCCCCGGCAGCCGCGAGCGCTCGGTCTTCGCGAGCGTCGAGTTGTCGCTGGAGCGGCTGGCACCGGCCAATCGGGAGCGGGCAGCGGTGCTCGGGGTCTTTCATGGCGGGGTCCAACTGGGCTTGCTGCGGCACCTGACCGGCTGGGAGCAGGCCGACTGCGCCGCGCTCGCCGAGGACCTGTCCCGCACCGGGCTCGCCACCTTTGATCCCTACAACCACCTGACCCTGAACCCGGCGCTCTGTCCCTATCTGCGCAGACGCCTGGGGCCAACCGAGTTGGAGGCGCTCACCGGGCGCGGCACTGGTTCAGTTTGGTTCTGAACACAAGTAACTGACATATATCGTTTTTAGCGAGTCACTGGGTAATGATCCGGTCGTCGTCAGAACAGGGTAGCACCTCCAGGATAGTTCAAGTATTCAGCGAGTTGGATATGCGACACATCCACCAGAAGACACCATACGAATATTATCCCCCGTACTTTTGCGGGCTCATCTTTAGAGAAATATTAGCGTTATCAAGCACTATCAGTGTGAATCGAACTGAACCAGTGCCCGGGCGCTGGGCGGAGTCGATGGGGCAGTATGTCGCGTTTCTGGTCCAGCAAAGCGATCGGCAGGCCGAGATGGCCGCGACCCTGACGGGGCTGGAGATCCCCAACCTGCTCGCGCTGCTAGATCTGGTGCAGGGCGCCGGGGATGCGGAGGCGACCATCGACCTCGCCACGTCACTGTATCAACTGCTGCATCAACTCGGCCGGCCGCGGCTACTCGCGCGGGTCGGTCATGTGCGCGATGTCGCGGCCCAGTCGCTCGCACGCCAGCCGGGCGACGGCTGGACCCATGCCCGGTTTGATGCCGAAGCAGACCGCATCCAGCAGCAAAAGGACGGTGGACGGCTGCGCGAGGCACTCGCCGGGGCCGAGGCCCTGCTGCAGCGCGCCCGGGCGGCGGGCGAGTCGGCCTATCCGGCTGCCGATTACGACCTGGCGATGGCCTGCTGGCTGCTGGCGCGGATACACAAGACCGCGAGCGGGTTCGAGCGGGCGCTGCCGCTGCTGGACGAGGCGCGGCAGCGGTTCGAGACCGTCGAGCGGAACGAGCCGGGTTGCGGGGCCGAGAGGATGGCGTCCGCCTGCCTCGCCGAACGAGGCGACTGCCTTCTGTTCCTGCGCCGGCTCGACGAGTCGGCGGCGGCCTACGAGCAGAACATTGCGCTCGCCGAGCGACTCGCCGACGAGCGACAAGTCGCGGTCGGCAAGGGCAACCTCGGCACGGTCCGGCTTTATCAGCGCCGCTACCCGGAGGCGCTGGCGGCCTCCGCCGAGGCCCGCGAGCGCTTCGCCCGGTTGGACGAGCCGGGCACCGTCGCCGTGTCCTGGCATCAGACCGGCCGGGCCTATCAGGAGTCGGGCAACCCGGAGGCGGCCGAGGATGCCTATCGGCAAGCGCTGGCATTCTGGGTGCGGCTCGGCGATGCCGCCCGGCAGGCGAGCACGCTGGGGCAACTGGGCAAACTTTACGGGGATGTTCTGAACCGCCCCGAGGACGCGACGGCCTTCGAGCGGCAGTCTGCGGACCTCTTTGGCGGGATCGGCGATACGGCGAACGAGGGCCGCGTCAGGGGCAATCTCGCCGTGACGCTGCGTCGGCTGCGGCGACTCGACGAGGCACGCCGGGAGGTCCAGCGGGCGATCGAGTGCATGGCCCAGTTCGGCCATGCCGTCGAACCCTGGAAGACCTGGGCCATTCTCTCCGACATTGAGACCGACGCCGGCAACCCCGATCCCGCCGCCGCGGCCAGGTCCAAGGCGCTCGCCGCCTATCTCGACTACCGCCGCGCCGGCGGCGAGAACCACTGCCCCCAAGGCCGCATCGCGCTCGCCGTTGCCGAGCGCCTGCGCGCCCGCGACCCGGCCCAGGCCCGCACCCTGCTCGCCGAGCTTGCCCAGAACCTGGACCTGCCGGAGCAACTCCGCCCCTTCCTCAAGCCCCTCGACGCCCTCTGCACCGGCAGCCGCGACCCCGCCCTCGCCCAGACCCCGGGGCTCGACTACACCATGTCCGCCGAGCTCCTGCTCCTGATCGAGACCCTGCCGCCTTAGCTCGGCCGCCGCGCGCGCCACGCCTTGCCGTGAAAGTCCGCCCCCGCCCCCGTGGGAGCGGCTTCAGCCGCGACAAGCCCGCGCAGATTCCCCGAGCGCCGCGGATGACCGCCGCCTGGCATCGCGGCTGACGGCCACGGCAGGAACCCCAGCCACCCCGCAAGATAAAAGTCGCCCGTGGGAGCGGCCTCCGGCCGCGCTGCGACGCCGCGGCAACCCTCGACGCCGCGGCATTTTGCGAGGCCAAGTCTCGTTCCCACGCTCCCGCGTGGGAATGCCGTGCGGGCGCTCCCGCGTCCGGTGTTGAGACTGGACGCAGAGCGCCCGCACTTATTCCCACGCTGGAGCACGGGAGCCAGGAGCAAAGTCCGCCCCCGCCCCGGTGGGGTTCTCTGCGAGATCGCGCCGCACTGGGGTGCGGCGCCCCCAGGCCGGGCTGGACTGGAAACGAGGCTTCACTTGAGGGCAGTGACGCAGGAGCCTGGGAGCCCGATGGCAAGAGGATTCCTCACGCCAAGGCGCCAAGCTCGCCAAGGTTTTCTTGCCTCACTGGGCGGGTGACCGGGATTGCACCATTACCCCCTTGTCTTCCTTGGCGAGCTTGGCGCCTTGGCGTGATCATTCCTTTCCTTCTTTTCTTCTTTTCTTCTTCGCGCCTTTGTGCCTTTGTGTCTTTGTGAGAGAATTCTTTTACTTCCTCGCGTCTTGGCGTGATCGTGACCGCGATCGCGGTGGGCGCCGGCCGTCACCCCGGGCCGCACAGCGGCCAACACATGGGCGACACCGCCGCAGCGGTGTCACCAGCTGGTCCTCTGCGTGGGAGCCAGGAACAAAGTCCGCCCCCGCCCCCGTGGGAGCGGCTTCAGCCGCGACGAGCCCGCGCCGGTTACCCGAGCGCCGCGGATTACCGCCGCCTGGCATCGCGGCTGACGGCCATGGCAGAAACCTCAGTGGCCCCGGAAGATGAAAAGGCCCCGTGGGAGCAGCCTCCGGCCGCGCTGCGACGCTGCGGCATTCTGCGACGCCTCGTCGCGGCTGAAGCCGCTCCCACAGCGTCGCTGCGCGACCTTCACGGTGTTGACCGGGAAGCGGCCCGGCGGCATCGTTACCGCATTGCCCCCGCCGAGACCGACCATGAACACCCGCAAGCTGCCGATCGGTATCCAGACCTTCGCCAAGATCCGCGAGGACGACTGTTACTACGTGGACAAAACCGGCTTTATCCGGCAACTGATCGCCGAGGCACTAGTTCAGTCTGATTCCTGTTTGCAAGATATTGAAATATATGTATAATATATGATTCGGCGCGGTTTCACGTCACTTTTTTTATACGTAAGAACTTCT
>Ga0247835_1000239_pt1 | contig 77780 bp, 87 predicted proteins | sample LaCtaG_3_FD_189912 | JGI IMG/M metagenome (GOLD analysis project Ga0247835, IMG submission 189912) | Freshwater microbial communities from meromictic Lake La Cruz, Castile-La Mancha, Spain - LaCruzMarch2015_13.5m | ecosystem: Environmental > Aquatic > Freshwater > Lake | place: Spain: Castile-La...
CTGGTACACTGATTACTCACCAAATAGAGTTGGTGTCTTTCTTAATAGTTGCACTATTGAGATTGGGCAAGAGGGAATTGTTACTATCAGTTCTTGGGTAAAACCAAGATTTTAATATTTTTTAGGAGATAGAAATGGCAGCTACAACTGAATCAGTGAAAGCTGATGCTGCGGAAGCACCGCTGTTAAATAAAAGAAACATGTTCCTAGGCGCGGCACTATACGTAGTGTTTTACGGCTGGGTACGCTGGTATGAAGGTGTCTATGGCTGGTCTGCTGGTCTTGACTCATTCGCGCCAGAATTCGAAACTTACTGGATGAACTTCCTTTACATCGAGTTTGTTTTAGAAGCATCTACTGCAGGTATCCTGTGGGGTTACATTTGGAAAACTCGTGACCGTAAAGTCATGTCCATCACTCCAAGAGAAGAATTGAGAAGACATTTTACTCATTGGACTTGGTTGGTAATGTATGCAATCGCTATTTATTATGGTGCTAGCTATTTCACCGAACAAGATGGTACTTGGCATCAAACTATCGTTCGTGACACTGACTTTACTCCAAGTCACATCATTGAATTTTATTTGAGCTACCCAATTTACATCATCACTGGTGTATCTGCATTTTTGTATGCAAAAACTAGATTGCCACACTATCAACAAGGTTTGTCATTACAATATATGGTTTCTGTAATTGGACCATTTATGATTTTGCCAAATGTTGGTTTAAATGAGTGGGGTCATACTTTCTGGTTTATGGAAGAATTGTTCGTTGCTCCTTTACACTATGGTTTCGTATTCTTCGGATGGGCTGCCTTAGGTGTAATGGGTGTTGTAAACACTGAAATTCAAGCACTTTCAAAGCTTCTGAAAAAAGACTTGGCCTAAATTTTAGCCCAGTTTGGAATAAGTAAACATATCTATCTCTTGAAGAGTCGTCAACTTTTTAAAAGAAATTTTTGGTTGGCGATAATTAGATGATGGTATCTATAAAAATAATTTAAATCCTTTTAGGAGGTAAGCTAATGAGCGCATCTCAATCAGCTGTACGTTCACGCGCTGAAGCAGTAAAAGCTTCACGTACGTTCGATTGGCTAATTTGTTTTACATTGTTCTTCGTTGTTCTTGGTGGTTATCATATCCATTATATGTTGACTGGCGGTGACTGGGATTTTTGGTCTGATTGGAAAGATAGACGTTTATGGGTAACTGTAGCACCTATCGTATCAATCACCTTCCCAGCTGCAGTTCAATCAATGTTGTGGTGGCGTTATCGTTTGCCATTTGGCGCAGTATTGTGCGTTTTGGGCTTGCTGTTAGGTGAATGGGTCAACAGATATTTGAATTTCTGGGGTTGGACTTATTTCCCAGTTAATTTCTGCTTCCCATCAAATCTTATGCCAGGTGCAATTGTTCTTGATGTTGTTTTGATGTTGACAGGAAGTATGACAGCCACTGCAGTTATTGGCGGTATGGCATGGGGTTTGTTGTTCTACCCAGGTAACTGGCCAATTATTGCTCCATTACACGTACCTGTTGAGTACAATGGAATGATGATGACATTGGCTGATTTACAAGGTTATCATTATGTTAGAACTGGTACACCTGAATACATCAGAATGGTTGAAAAAGGCACACTGAGAACTTTCGGTAAAGACGTTGCTCCAGTTTCAGCGTTCTTCTCTGCATTCGTGAGTATCTTAATTTACTTTTTGTGGCATTTCTTCGGTCAGTGGTTCAATAAAACTGACTTCGTTAAAGCTGCATAAAGAATCACAAAAATAATGACCTAGTTGCTTATAAAATAAATTATCAGCTCTAGATACTTACAATCTATAGATTCTCTATTATAGAGGAGGATATATGAAATTATTAAAAGACAAAGTTGCAAAGCTATCCTTTGTCGCACTGCTGGCTACTGTAACAGCATCGATGTTTTACACACCTACGGCTTCTGCACACGGTGAAAAGTCACAAGCTGCTTTCATGCGTATGCGTACTATTCACTGGTTCGACTTGAACTGGTCAAAAGATGAAGTAGCTGTAAATGACACAATGACAATTTCTGGTAAATTCTTTGTTTTTTCAGGATGGCCAGAAACTGTTGATAAACCAGAAGTTTCATTTTTGAATATCGGCATTCCAGGTCCTGTTTTTATTAGAGCAGGGTCTTGGATTGGTGGTCAATTAGTACCTCGTTCAGTTTCTTTAGAACTTGGTGAAACCTACGATTTCAAAGTGTTGTTGAAAGCACGTCGTCCTGGCGATTGGCATGTTCATACAATGTTGAACGTTAAAGGCGGTGGTCCAATTATCGGTCCTGGTAAATGGGTTACAGTAACTGGATCAATGAGCGATTTTGTGAATCCAATCACTACTTTGACTGGTGAAACAATCGATCTTGAAGATTACAACTTAGAAAATACTTATTTCTGGCATGCTTTCTGGTATGCGTTAGGTTTGGCTTGGTTGGTATATTGGATGCGTAAGCCAATGTTCATCCCTCGTTCAATCGCTGTTGAATCTGGTAAAGCTGATTCTTTGATTTCTGGCACTGATAAAAAAGTTGCGATGGGTTTTGCCGCTGGCACCATGGCAATTGTAGCTATAGCAATGGGTAATGCTAACGAGCAGTATCCTGTTACTACTCCATTACAAGCTGGTTTATTACGTGGTATTAAATCAATCGAATTACCGGTGTCAACAGTAGCAGTTAAAGTTGAAGATGCAACTTATCGTGTTCCTGGTCGTGCAATGCAAATGACTTTAACCATTACGAACAACGGTGACTCTTCTGTTCGTTTGGGAGAATTCAATACTGCAGGTGTTCGTTTCATGGATGCTAATGTTGCTCAAGATGAAACAGGTTATCCTGATGACTTATTGGCTGAAGAAGGTTTGACTGTTAGTGATAACAGCCCATTAGCTCCTGGCCAATCAAGAACTGTTCAGGTTACCGCTTCTGATGCTGCATGGGAAGTTTATCGTTTAGCTGACTTGATTTATGATCCTGATAGCCGTTTTGCTGGATTGTTATTCTTCTGGGATGAATCTGGAAAACGTCAAATGGTAACAGTTGATGCTCCATTGATCCCATCATTTATTTAAATTATAAATATTTGATAAATAATTAAAAAATTTTGTTAAACAATTAAAGCCGCCCCCCTAATAATAGGGGGGCGGCTTTTTTTTCTCTAAAATTATTTTGAATTTATTAAAAGGTAACACCTTAGTAAATCAAGTTGATAGGAAAACACACCCCGCCTTTTTACAATTTATTCCCATGCTTAATTTTAAAAATATATCTTTGCGTCGTGGCGTACGCATTTTGTTTGCAAACACATCATTTACAATACATAAAAGCCAGAAGGTTGGATTTACGGGTGTCAATGGTGCGGGTAAATCTAGCTTCTTTTCAATGGTATTAAATGAAATCCATCCTGATCAAGGAGATTTCTCAATGCCTCCAAATTTAGAAATCGCCCATGTAGCACAAGAAACACCAGCGGTTGTAAGATCAGCGATTGACTATGTAATTGATGGTGATATTGGACTAAGGAAACTGGAACAACAGATTTCCACAAATATACTCGCAAACGATGGTTTAAAGTTGGCTGAAAATTACACAGAGTTGGAAATAATCGATGGATACACAGCACAAGCCCGTGCCTCTCGACTAATGAATGGATTAGGATTTAAATCCGATCAAGAGAATAATCTTGTTAGCTCATTTTCTGGTGGTTGGAGAATGCGGCTTAACTTGGCTCAAGCTTTAATGTCCCGCTCTGATATATTGCTATTGGATGAGCCGACTAATCACCTAGACTTAGACGCCGTTATTTGGTTACAAGATTGGCTAAGCAAATACCCAGGAACTTTATTGCTGATTTCACATGATCGGGATTTTCTGGACGTGATTACAGATCATATTGTGCATATTGAACAGAATAAGGCAGAAATGTACACGGGGAATTATTCAGCATTTGAAAAAATGCGTGCAGAAAAATTAGCGCAAAAACAATCTGAATTTTTAAAACAACAACGAGAAATCGCTCATATCCAGAGTTTTGTCGAGCGCTTTAAGGCTCAGGCAACCAAAGCCAAGCAAGCACAAAGCAGGATAAAAGCATTGGAACGAATGGAGATTATTGCCCAAGCACATATTGATTCTCCATTTGAATTTAGTTTCCTAAAAGTTGGTAGGATGCCCAATCCATTGCTTAAATTGGATAAAGTAAATATTGGCTATAGTGAATCCATTGTAATAAAGCAAGCAACATTATCAATTAGCCCTGGAGATAGGATAGGTTTATTAGGACCAAACGGGGCGGGTAAATCTTCTTTAATAAAAGTATTATCCGGCGATTTGCAACCGCAATCAGGAACACGCTTGGAAGCCGATGATTTAAAAATTGGTTATTTTGCCCAGCATCAACTTGAGCAATTGCATCTAGATGAAAATCCATTATGGCATTTACAACAAATAAATAAACAAGCAACTGAAAAAGATTTGCGTAATTTCTTGGGGGGATTTGATTTTAGAGGCGATAAAGTGCTTGAAAAAATAGAGCCATTTTCTGGCGGAGAAAAAGCGCGACTAGTTCTCGCCTTGATAGTTTTCCAAAATCCAAATTTGTTGTTATTGGATGAGCCAACTAATCATCTGGATTTGGAAATGCGCCATGCTTTAAGCATTGCTTTACAAGATTTTGATGGTGCGATAGTAGTTGTTTCGCATGACCGTCATTTATTGCGTTCTGTGACGGATCAATTATTGTTGGTCGCAGACGGAAAAATACAAAGCTTTGATGGCGACCTTGACGATTATCGTAACTGGTTAGGAGAGCAGAAAAAAAACGATGAGAAAATAACACCAGGTAATGTAGCTTATGTATCGCGGAAAGATCAGCGAAAATTAGAAGCTGAACGCAGGCAACGCCATAAGCCATTGTATGAGGAATTAAAAAGGGCTGAATTGGCAGTAGAAAAATATCATCAGGAACAACAAGAATTAGAAAAGCTGCTTACTGATCACTTGCTTTATGATGAATCACAGAAAACACGTTTGAAAGAACTATTAGATCGTAAGGTTAAGATTGACAAAGCTTTGGATGCAGCTGAATTGGTTTGGTTGGATGTAGAAGAAAAAATAGAGATATTAAATAGTAGCGATCAATAAGAACCATAAAAAAAGCCTTAATGACCAAATTTATTCCCGAGTAATAAATGCTAATTTATTGATCCCTGCTTTGTGGGCAACCGCTATGACCTCGGCAACTTTACCATAAGATACATTGGTGTCTGCTTGTAATTGCACAATCAATTCAGGGTCAGCAGTATATAAATTCTGCAATTGTTTCTGAAGGATAGTAATGACTTGTGGTTTATCATTGAGCGTAATATTGCCTAGCGCATCTATGGTTATGATCGCCAAATGGTCATCTGGTGCCGGGTCGGTCTTTTCGGTTTTCGGTAATTCAACATGGACAGCCTGTGTCAACAAAGGTGCTGTGACAATAAAAACCACCAACAATACCAGCATGACATCTACCAGTGGTGTTACGTTAATTTCGCTCATTACCTCGCGGTCTGAAGAAGAATCCGTTTTAAACGCCATAGTTAATCTCCTGTGTGGGTCTCAAGCCGGCTTTTACTGCTAGGTTAAGAAAATCGGTTGCAAAATATTCCAATTCCGCTTCACACAACTTAATCGTTCTGATAAAAAAATTATACGCTAAGACCGCAGGAATTGCCGCGGCAATGCCTATGGCTGTTGTAATTAACGCTTCACCAATTGGTCCGGCCACGACATCTAAACTGGCCGATTTCGCTTGGCTGATAGATTGAAGTGCATGCATGATTCCCCAAACGGTACCAAATAAACCAACAAAAGGTGATGTGCTGCCAATACTGGCTAATATCGACAGCCATTGTTCAAGTGTTTTGCGTTCCTTGCTAATTTGTTGGCGTAATGAACGTTCCAATACCAACTGGATATCGCCACTCAATTCAAGCATGGGCGTTACATTGTTATGAACGTCACTAAGGGCATGAAAACCAGCGCCTGCAATGCGCCCTAATGCACTATTATTATGATTCAGCTTTGCGGCAGTCATTAGATTATCTGCATTCCAAAATTGTTGGGCATAAGCTTTGTTATAGCGGTTAATTGTCCAGATCATCCAGCTTTTTAAAAAGATAATAGTCCAAGTGATAACCGAAAATCCGATTAGTATCCATAATGTTAATTGAACGATATTGGCGGAAGAAATATTTATCATGAAGTTTCCTTTAATGTTTAAATTTGAATGAAATTGGTACTCTGACCCAGTCATTTATAGTTTTATTGCCTCTGTGTGCCGGTACAAAATGCCAAGATTTAACTTGTTCGATAGCCGATTCATCAAGAATATCGTGGCCACTTCTGCGTACAATTTTAACCTCTCCAGCAGTACCATTTGCAAACACCCAAACATCTAAGACCACAGTTCCCTCCCATTGGCGCATTTGGGCGATACGTGGATAACGGGTAGGTGGGTTGTTTAGTCCTGGAGCAGAATAAGCGGCCTTGACCAAAGGTTCTGACATAGAGGATGCTTCAGGTTTTGGATTGCTTTTGGCCGTCGTTGGAGTACTTATGGGTTGTGGATTTTGAACAGTTGAAACCGATTCAGTGACCGAAGTTGGCTGCGTTTTTTGCTTTGTTGGCGCAGGGGCTTTTTGGGGCTCTGTGGGTTTCACCAATGGCTTAGGTTTAGCAGGTATTTTCGGCTTTTCCCGTTTTTTGGTAAATTTTTTATTTTCAAAAGGAACTGGTGCGGAAAGTTGAGCATTTGGTTTAGTAACAGGCACAGGGGTAAAGGCTTGTTTGCTTGGTGCAGTAGTAAGGGCGACTTCAAAGATCAGCGGTGGTTTATCATTCGGTAGGGGATCAGTTGCTATGTCTTGCCATAAATACCAAATCATGGTGTGCAGGGCAAATGAAGTAAGGCAAGCGATTAAAAAAGGCTTGACTGGGAAGCGTCTTATTGAATTTGAAGATGCAATAATTACCGGAGGCATCAGTGTGATTCTAAATTTCGAACATAATATCGGTTACGCTTGAAGCCCAGTAGATGTTCGTAAATAAATTGATTTAATGGCTTGAGATGGGTTTTAGGAAGCAAAAGCTTGAATAAAAAATGGATTTTAGCACAATCACTTAGACAGAAAATGGGAAATGCTAGGAAACAATAAGAATTATCGCGAGACTTATAATGAAAAAATTATAGCGGATGGTTAGCTTTGGTAAATTTCCCGAAAGTGCTTTTGTATAATCCCAACAAGTTTTGCGACGGGGTCTGGCGGGATATATGACCAAGGTTCAAACTTATCGGTCAGCAACCTTGCCGCACCGTAGTCAATCAGTCTACCGATAATTTCCCGATGATAGCATTCGGTAGCAGAACTATTTAAATCAACCAAAACGGGTTTGCCTGTAAAAGCGGCTTCAGAACACATCGATAAGGAATCGCCAGAGACAACAAAGATATTAGCGTGGGCGAGGATGGCATGGTAAAAGTGCTTTTCAATTTTTTGCCAGTCGAAAAAATAAAAAGTTAAGCCAGTAAGTTCGTCTAGCAGCGAGACGAGCGAAGAAGGTGGTGTTCGGCGACTGTTGGAAACCAAAACACAACCACCTAATTCCTTACTGATATTGAAGACGCGTCTGGCAAATTGCCGCGCATGGTCTTCAGTGAAGCCATTGCAATATCGGGTGTTACCACCGACTAACACGGCAATGATGGGTTTTGGCAAGTCTTTGAAATAGGACTCATATTGTTGGTATGCGTCGGCTAGACCTACGCGGGTCAATTGATGAGGGACACTAGGCATGGTGTAGATATTGCAGCCGGACAATTGTGGTGAGGCGACCAGATCATATTCTGCAAGGCGTGGATGGCGTTCATCCGGTAAAATCGAAGCGAGATAAACATTGTACAATTGGCCATTAAACAGGCTACGCAAATCAGCAATTTCAGCCGTGGTTTCCTCTCCCGTGCCGCTGATGACCAATAGTGGCGGTTGGTTGTTCCCTTGTTGTAGGTAAAGTGATTGCAGATATTTTTGGTAATTTTGAGTATTTCCGTTGGGTATTGGAATCAATTGATAACCATAACCCAAACGCTCCGCCAAACCGATACGAGCGTGCAATTCACCAGTATATTCGCTGTCTACAACCCAAACCAACGGTGAAGATTTGTAATAAACTCCAGTCATTCTTCTACACCCATTTACTTATATCCTGTGCGGCAATTGCCCCTTCGGCGATGGCATTGACGACGGACTGGTGTTTTGAATTCGCTACATCGCCTATTGCATAGATACAAGGTATTGAAGTACGTTTGCAAGCATCCGTTTTGATATAACCTTCTTGTTTTGTAATACCGTCAAAAATTGCAAATGTATCAAGAAATTCAATATTAGCGGCAAAGCCTAAACGGGCAAAAATCTTGTCCACAACAATTGTGCCCTTGTCCTGTAATCGAATTTCAATGTCATTATGGTATTGCTGGAAGGTGTCGGCTTGTGTGCCGACATGTTCGATGATTCGGCCATCGTTGACCAATTCTAAAACTTCTTGACGGATACTAGATCGGGCTTTGGGTTGGCTGCGTATCAGCAGATGGACTTGAGCACCTGCTAGAGCCGCATCTTTTGCGGTGAAATATGCATTATCCCCACCGCCAATTACCGCCACGGACTTACCCGCCAACATTGGTAGCTGTTCTAAATGATCGGTAGGGAAGAAAGAAATGTTACCAGTTTGATAACACGATGGAAATCCAGGTAAATCTGCGAATATTTCCGGCCCCAAAATCCTAGCTCCGCTGGCAATCACCAACGCTTTCATCTGGTAAAAGTGGCTAGTTCCGGCCTGTTCAACTTCTACCGAAAATCCAGTCGCCGTAGCGGTGACGGCAATCAGGCGGGTTTGGAAAATAATATCAACGGCAATTTGCCTTATGTGCTCGGCGTAAATTATGGCGAGCTGAACACTGGTTTGCTGCGCAGAACCAAGCACCCATCTGTTAATCCGATCCAATTGCAATAATTGTCCGCCCAGCTTGCAGGATTTTTCAAGAATTATCGGTATGTAACCAAGCTGTTTTAACCATAATGCACATGACATTCCGGCAACGCCGCCACCGATAATTCCGATCATGATTGGCTTTCTGGGAGAATTGCCCATAAAGGTTAGGTAATATATTTTGCGGATAGGATAGTAATTTATTTATCGGCCCCAATAAAATGGAGCAAATATTTTATAAAAAGCAACTGCCAGCTTTCATGATCCAACAGTCAAAATAATTTACCTTAAAATTACTGGTAAGCAAATGAAACCGTCTATCTATGCAGGTCAAAAGCAAATTTGAATAATCAATGGGTTACATAGTTCTGGTATGAAGCATCTTACTAATCAGGTAATTAAATAACTACAGGGCAGATTTACCTACCCGCCGTTGTAGTGATTTATCTTTTGGCATCGCCGTCCATAATTGGCCATAACTTACATCCAAGACTGGGTGTTTTAACAATGGTGCGATTTCAGCTAAGGGTTCCAGCACAAAGGCATATTGTTCAATATCCACGCGTGGGATTTGCAAACTGCCGTCATTGATAATCTCGTCACCAAACAATAATAAATCCAAATCCAAGGTGCGGGCGGTAAATTTCTTGCTGTCTAGAGGGCGGCCTTGGGAAAATTCTATTTGCCGTAATTGTTGGGCAATAGTTTTGGCTTTTAGCACAGAATCAAACCCCACGACAAGGTTATAAAACGGTTCACCAGAAAAACCGACGGGTTCTGTTTCATAAACACTAGATACGATAAGTTCGCCAAATGCCTGGTGCAATGCCTCCATGCCGGCGGCAATATTTTTATTCCGGTCAATATTGCTGCCGATGCTGATAAATCCCCGGGTCATGCGCTTTTATCCCCGCGTTCGATGGTTATGCCCACATCAATACCGTTACCAATAGCACCTTTTTTGTTTAAAGTGATTTTCACCCAAGTTACATTAAATTCATGGCGGATAAGCTCGGCAATTTCTGAGATTAACCGCTCGACCAGAAAAAATTCGCTGGTTTTTACAAAACTAATGATGCGGTCGGAAACAGTTTTATAATCTAGCGCGTATTGAATATCGTCGGTATCCGCTGCCTTTTTGATGTCAAAAGCCATTTCAATATCTAAAATGACATTTTGCCTTTGCTGGCGTTCCCAATCGTAAATACCGATTATGGTGTCTATCTCAAGACCGCCTAAAAAAATAATATCCATGTCAGTCTGCTGCTTTGTATTTTTAAAAATGATAAGTATCGGGGAAATTAAGAAGGCTTACAAGGTTTCTGTGTGCGTGGGTCGTTAAGTGATAAATATTTAATATTACTTGGCTGGATTCTCTGATATGGTTTATGGGCATCAGGGCAAGCCTAGTCTACAGGTTTGCCAATTTACCCCTAACAAAAGAGAAAACAATATGTTACACGAAATCATCAACTGGCTGGTCGAGACTATTGGCAGTATGGGTTATATCGGTATTTTTTTGCTAATGGCGATGGAAAGTTCGATTATCCCCATCCCTAGTGAAATTATTATGCCGCCCGCTGGTTATTTGGTGCATGAAGGCAAAATGAATATGGCCTTGGTGATTTTAAGCGGGACTTTGGGCAGTTTGTTTGGGGCATACGTCAATTATTTTGCTGCACATTATTTGGGCAGGCCGTTTTTGCTGAAATATGGCCATTATGTTTTGATTGGTGAGGAAACGTTTTTGCGTGTGGAAAAATATTTTAACGAACACGGCGAAATTTCCACGTTCATAGGCCGTTTGTTGCCCGTCATCCGGCATTTGATTTCCATTCCCGCCGGATTGGCAGGCATGAATCATGTCAAATTTTCCCTTTATACCTTAATCGGCGCATTTTTCTGGGTGTCCATTTTGACTTTGATCGGCTATTTTCTTGGCCAAAACAAAGAGTTGATAACAGAATACTCCCATCAATTAGTGATTGGTCTGATTATTTTTAGTTTGGTGTTGGTGGCGGTTTATGTGAAGGTTAAGCCGAAATTATAGGTAATATCTTCACTTTGATTTTTTAGCTTTAAAATTTAAATAAAAACAAGATGGTAGGATACGTAGTCACTCGGTAATGGGGGGGCTAGTTTAAACTACCGCTTCGGTGGAAACTCAATCTTAGGGGAATGATTTATGCACTCGTACTTTGCCATAATTCAAAATGCAGTTGGTGGCGTTGTTGTGCCAATGTATTACGTCGCGGCTTTGCTGATAGCTAGTTTCGCATTGTGTTTTTTGATACGGCGACGTTATCGGGTCAAATTAGATAAATTGGGCAATCAAATAGTCCAGGCACAAATGGCATATGAACAGCTTAATGCTAAGTTAGAGGAGTTGCAGCAATCGGAAGAAGGATTACGGCAGTTCAAAACTCAAGCGGAACAAACCCATCAACAAGTAGAATCATTTCTAGAAACAGTCATTAAGGAATGGGCAATTGCTTATGATCAGGAGTTGGTTACGGACAATGACGGGCCAATCTGGCAAAAGCAGGAATATGTAGTAAGGCAATTGATAAACCGATTAAAGGAAATGCAAACTAACCAGCAAGATTGGGATGAGCAGCTTGAAGTGTTAAACAACACCTTTGCGGAACAACAAGCTGTGCAAATTAAAATGGAGGATATGCTGGCAAATCTCCAGACAAAGAATCAAGCACTTAAGGCTTATAGCGCAAAATTGGAAACGGACAGGATGAAGGTGTTTAACGATTTGAATTTGTCGGCACAAAAAATCCGCCAGTTGACCTTCGAACTTCAAACTGAGCAATACAAAAACAATGTTGAAGTGGCAAAACTTAATGAACAACAACGCGAATATAAGCTGCAGCTTGAGAAGTTGGAATGGGATCGCATTAAGATTTTTGACGATTTAAACGTGGCATTGCAAAAAATCCGCGAATTGGAAGTTGTCTTACAAAATAAAGAAGAACCCGTCGTCGAGACACTGATCCCTGTTTGGGCTTCAGAAACAGCGGTACCGACACTTTTCCAAGAGGAAGACGTTATGTTTCCTGAAGTAATAGACCCTGTATTGGCTGTAACGATTGATCCACCAGGTCAATCGCAACCCTTATTTGCCAAGTTAATTAACAGTTTAAAAGCTGATTTCGGTTTGGGCAAAAAGCTATCACTGTCTATGGTCAAGATTGGAGAGCACCAAGACGCGACCGACGAACAACCAACTTTGCGAGAGCAAACGGCACTTGAACGTGATGTTGAAGCAAAAGTCTGGTTGGAGAAGGAAAGTCGCCCAACGACCATTAGCGAAAATCAGGTGGCCGGTAGCGTGAAAAAGCAAGCAAACAAGTCACAATGGTTTAACCCGTTTAAAAAGTCGCTTAAGGAAAAAGAACCCGCATCACCACCGGAATCCGTTCATCAAACACCAGTGCCGGCTCTTGATGAGGCCGTGGTTGTGAAAGAAACCGAGCAACCGATACCAGGGCAATTAAAAAATTTATACCAGAGAATAGCCAGTTTTGGAGGAAAACCAGTCGGGCAAGAACCCGTAATGACACAAGAAGCGGTCCATCAGGCACCAGTGTCGCCCGCAGTTGAAACCGTGGATGTGAAAGTAACCGGGCAACCGATTCCAGGACAATTGAAAAGTGTTTATCAGAAAATAATCCGCTTTACAGGGAAAAAAGAAAATTGAAATTCGGTAGGCTCAATTTACCCTGCCAGTTGTGACATAATTCCCTGTATTCAGGGGCTTGCCGATAATTAAGGCTTGGTTTTGAGAGTTAAGCGTTTTTGGGCAATTTGCTGTGCTGCCCATATTGCAAATATCGCCTTAACAAATCCAAAGCCAATAATGCGGCTTGGTTTTGTTTGCGTTTGATGCTTCCTGCCAAGGTATGTGTCGAGTCATGAAAAGTTTTATCCGCAAGCAAAACAGTGTACAGCGTAGCGATTTGGTTCTTGTCGGTCAAAGCCGTTTTTCCGCCAGCATAAACCTGCACTAGGGCAAATTTACATTGGTTGTGTTTTTGGAGTTCCAGTGCTAATTGCTTGGCGACTTCTAAATCTGATAGCTTTACGCCATCCATCACGGTATCTATATTTTGTGCAAGCCGTTCTAGCGATTGTACATAGCGTGATTCCAGCAACCAATCCACACCGATACAAAAGCTAGCCAACAAGCCTTGGCTGGCGGTTTCAATAACCGCTAAGGTATGATTGCCCTTGTCCATTAATTGGTTGACAACACCTGCTAAATCCATCGAATCTTCATTTCCCTCTTCCACCACATAAACATAGTCATCTAATAGTCTGCTGACATCATCAATTAACGCAGTCTTTGCCGATTCGGGATAAGCGTGGGGAAACAATAGCTTAGTTTGGACATCATGGAGGCTGGCACGAAAGCCCAGTTGTACCGAAGCCGGAATGTCACACCCGTTCATGCGTTGTTGAATATCAGACTCGCCTATTCCAAATGTTTTGATGGTGACCAACTGACTGGGATACAAAGCAAAACGTTTCGGCAATTCCGGCAGAATTTTTTCCAGAAAAATAGGCCGCATTTCTGAAGGTACTCCAGGAAGAAAAAACAGCCAGCAACGGCCTTGCTGCACTGCAAAGCCGGGTGCCGTGCCCCATTCGTTATCAAGCCGCAATGCGCCTTGTGGCAACATCGCCTGCTTGCGGTTCGATTCCGGCATAGGCCGGTTACGATGGCTGAAAAACTGTTCGATATGGGCGAGTGCATTGGCGTCGAACACTAGTGGTAATCCAAAGGCTTTGGCAACGGCTTCGGTGGTTAAATCATCCTGAGTAGGACCTAAGCCGCCCGTACAAATACAACAATCCGCCCGCCCAGCTATTTCCCGTAATAAAGCCACCAACTCCTCAAGCTTGTCACCGACGGCGGTATGCCGCGTGACCCTAAAGCCTAGGTTTATCGCCTGTTGTGACAGCCAAGCGGCATTCGTGTCCACCGTTTGTCCGGTGACAATTTCTTCGCCTTGCGAGAAGATTTCTAGCGTTGGGTTCATTTGAGTGTCCATTTGTTGAGTCGATTTAACAAAGACTGTACGGTATCGGTTCAATGTCTAATAATAGGCCTTTTTTCATTGTTTGCTGCAAACCTGATGAAGATAGAACAACACTGGTTGACCGAGGCCATCCGCAGACCAACACCCAATTGTGACCAACGGGTTGATCCAAACGATATTTCATTGTTGGTCATCCATTGCATTAGCTTGCCGCCCGGTGAATTTAGCAATGATTATATCGACCAGTTGTTTGCCAATCAGCTCAATCCAAATGACCACCCGTATTTTAAAGAAATTTACCAACTTAAGGTATCCGCGCATTTATTGATCAAACGCGATGGCGGCCTGGTGCAGTATGTGCCATTTGACCAGCGCGCTTGGCATGCAGGGGTGTCTAATTACCAAGGGCGTGAGCGTTGTAATGATTTTTCTATCGGAATCGAGCTGGAAGGATGCGGGCAGGTGGAATATACCGACGGCCAATATCAGCAACTGGCGTTGGTTATTCAGGTTTTGTTGGCAAATTATCCAAATTTGTCGACCAAACGCATTACTGGTCATAGCGATATTTCGCCTGGCCGCAAAACTGATCCGGGTGACTCGTTTGATTGGCAGCGGTTGTTTAGGTTATTGGCTTAATAACAAGGCCTTAAACCCAACAACTACTCGTGTTCGTCACCGTGTTCTTCTTTATGGATGGCTTGTAGTGACAAGCCGCTGGCTGAACTCTCACCGGCAACTGGGGATTTGGAACCCAAACCTTCACTTAAACTGATTTTCAGCTTTAGGTTGTTCGGTGAATCGGAGTTTTGCAAAGCATCTTCCAGTGAAATAATGCCGTCTTTATACAAGCGCATCAAATGGCTATCAAAAGTTTGCATACCAACATTTTCCGATTTTTCCATCGCTTCCTTGATGTCTTGGATTTCCCCTTTCAAAATCAAATCCCGCACCAATTGTGAAGTCAATAGAATTTCAATCGCCGCGACACGCTTGCCTTCAATGGTCGGTACTAGGCGTTGGGAAATAAACGCTTTCATATTCAACGACAAATCCAGTAATAACTGGCTATGGCGCTCTTCGGGGAAGAAATTGAGGATGCGGTCTAGGGCTTGGTTGGAGTTGTTTGCGTGTAGCGTGGACAAGCACAAATGTCCGGTTTCGGCAAAAGCCAACGCGTGTTCCATCGTTTCGCGGCTACGGATTTCACCGATCAAAATCACATCGGGTGCTTGGCGCAAAGTATTTTTCAGCGCATCTTCATAACTCATCGTGTCAACGCCCACTTCACGCTGGTTGACCAAGGATTTTTTGTGCGGATGGATGAATTCGATGGGGTCTTCAATGGTGATGATATGGCCCGATGAATTGGCATTCCGGTGGTCTATTAATGCCGCCAAGGACGTTGATTTTCCAGAACCCGTGCCACCGACAAACAAAATCAGGCCACGTTTTTCCATGATTACTTTTTTTAGTATTTCCGGCAATCCCAATTTGTCGGCATTGGGGATATCCACTTTGATGTTGCGGATGACCAAGGCAAAATTATTGCGTTGTTTAAAAATATTCACCCGAAAACGTCCTATGCCGGGTTCTGAAATCGCTAGGTTCATTTCCGGTGTCACTTCAAACGCTTTTTTCTGGTCGTCATCCATCAAACCGAAGGCAATTTCTTTGAGTTTGTCATTTGACAGCTTGATATTTTCCAACGGTTTAAGCGTCCCCTGAAATTTGGCGGCGGGGGGGGCGTCTACGGTCAGATAAAGGTCGGAACCGTCGTGACGGACTAGAATGGTCAAATAATCTTTAAATTCCATAAGAAGCTCGTTAGGGGATGTTGATAACGGGGTAAAGTTTAGCAAACTGGGAAGAGGACGCCAGAATATAAAATATCCGCGTATAATGCCGATGTTTTTTATTTGCTTCAAACGACTATCAAAATCACTTTTCAGGACATGAATCAGCAAAGAAAAGCAGTGGCGCTCATTTCCGGTGGGTTGGATTCCATGCTTGCCGCCAAAACTGTCATGGAGCAGGGCATCCATGTCGAAGGCATCAATTTTTTCACCGGATTTTGCGTCGAAGGCCACACCCATGCCATCCGTGATAAAGACAATGCCAAGCCTAAGCGTAATAACGCCCTGTGGGTTGCCGAGCAACTGGGCATCAAATTGCATATCGTCGATGTCATCGAAGAATACAAAAAAGTGCTGATCAATCCCAAACACGGTTATGGCGCACATCTAAACCCTTGCTTAGACTGCAAAATCTTCATGGTCAACCGCGCCAAACAGTGGCTGGCGGAGAATCATTTTGATTTTATCATTACTGGCGAAGTCATCGGCCAGCGTCCCATGTCGCAACGCAAAAGCACTATGCCGATTATCGCCAAACAATCCGGCGCAGATGATTTGTTGCTACGCCCCTTGTGCGCCAAAAACCTCCCCGAAACCCTGCCGGAGCGTGAAGGTTGGGTGGACAGGGAAAAATTGCACGACATCACCGGACGCTCGCGCAAGCCGCAAATGGCGATGGCAGAGCAGTTTAGTATTGACGGTTACTCGCAACCCGCAGGCGGCTGCTGTTTTTTGGTGGATAAATTTTACACCGCCAAACTGGTCGATTTATGGCAAGCCCAAGGCACAAAAGACTACGAGCTGGATGATGTGATGCTGTTAAAAGTTGGCCGCCACATCCGCCCCGCGCCAAATTTTAAACTGATTGTGGCGCGTGAAGAAGGCGAAGGGCGGTTTTTGCAAGGCTATAAAAATGACTATATCAGCCTGCTGTCCGTCAGCCATAACGGGCCATTGGTGTTGCTGGACGGCGAAGCCTCGGCGGAAGATTTGTTCCTCGCCGCACGCATCACCGCCCGTTTTGGACAAGGCCGCGAAGCTAGGCAAGTGGATGTCGCCATTTCCGACAAGGCGGGTTTGGAGCGGGTCGTTACCGTCACACCGTTGCCTAAGGCTGAAATTCCAAAAAGTTGGTACATTTAGATAGCTGGGGACGGAGTCAGCGTAAAACCCCATTGATATAAATTTAGTCTGAACCTCATACTCAGTCATTCTTGTGTTGTCAGCTGAAAGTAAATCCGTTCGTTTTAAGCCTGTCGAAGGATGGACGGATTTACGTTCGGCTAAACAGTGTAAATACGACCTAGGAATAAGCATGAAATAATGTAGGCAATGGCACGCTAGACCTTTCAGGTTTTAAAAACCTGAAAGGTCTTACTGACGAACTTATTCCATGCGCATTCCCTATCAAGAGTGACTGACTTCTAAATGTTTCCTACATAACGGTAAGTTGAAACCCGTCCCGCTCAATATGCCATCAATCTTGCTGATTTGATCCATACCCATACCCACACCCACACCTAAGGATTTGGCCATTAATAAATTCCCGATATTTAGACCTGCCAGGTTTTTGAAACCTGTCAGGTCTGGTTTCAAGAATGGTTTAGGGAATCTATTTTTAGCCAAATCCTAAGCTATTTTGCCAATCGCCACTTTGTAAACAGATTAACTTTGTTTAACCGACTAACAACCATTATAACCATCATAGGTTGAATGTCGGGGCTTCCCCCACCGGCCATAAAACCGAAACCCAGCAACGCCTCTGAATTAGGAAATTACCCAGTTACCTTGATATTGTTACCGTCTCTGCCTGTAAATTTCACACATACAAGCCTGCCAACTTTTTTGTATTCTGTACCCGCAGTAACCACTAACCATCAAAAAAACTTGGAGCGTATCTTATGATCACCTTTAAAAGAAAACTTGTATCCAGCTTATGTTTGCTGACCCTCAGTGCCGTATCCTTGCCCAACGCCGTGGCGGCGGATCGGGAAATTGGCGGCTATGTTGACCGTGCAGAAAGCCGTTTTGTCCGCAATGTCTGGAACTTCGTCAAAAACTTCCAAACTTGGCAAACTATCGGCGGCAACCGTTATAAAGAAGTCCAATATTTTTGGGCGGAACCCTATATGTTCGACGGCTCACATCAAAATTATGTCGACAAAATGGATGTCGCTTACGTCGCCGGACATGGCAACGACTATTACATCCAAACCAACCAAAGCTTAGGCCAAGGCGTTGATTTGCGCACCGTCCCAGCTTATGGCGATCTGGCCAATAAAGGCGATATGGAATTTATGATTATCGAATCTTGCTACACCGTCGCCTCCAGACCCGAAACCGCAACCTGGTGGAAACCTTATGAAAAAATGTTCCAAGGCCTGCACCAGCTAGTGGGCTTTCACACCCTAAGCAATTCTGACAATGGCATCCCCAACAACTACGCCAATAAATTAAAAGCCAATGGCGGGGTGTGGCAATCCTGGTTCGCCGCCGTGAATGAAGAACGCTATTGGGTTGGCAATCCGACCAATACAGACGGTTCACCTTACCCAGGCCTTGCCAGTGCGATTATGTACACCTCGACTGAAAATGACCGCTTGGGCGCGTATGGCGCTGATCCAGCGGGTGGCTCGGCAGGTATGAAAACCTGGTGGCAATATTAATCTTAACTTTTAATAGGACATTATCATGAACATGAAAAAAATACTTTCAGCCCTGCTTTTATTGGCAGGCAACGCAGGCCTGTTAAGCACTCAAGCCATCTCCGCAACCCTTCCTGAAAAAGTGTTGCTGTACCGTTTTGAAGAAACTAAACCTTTCACAGTGGATGATTCAGTAGCTTACATGAAGCAATTTATGGCCGATGATGCGACTGACAGACTAGTGCCATCCATCGATAACATAGTGCGTTATGTCTCCCCTAAAGACCCTAATACGACTTTTGAACACAATTTGTTGACTGGCGATTTACGTTTCCACCGTAATTTTGCCCGTTATTTGGGTGATTACAAACCTGCCCTGCCCACCACAGAAGAAGCGGTAAACGCCGCAGTGGTTTTTTTGGAAGAAAACAAACTCTTGCCTGCCGTAAAAACCGAATTAAAAATTGCCCATATTGGCGGTTTACGGGCAACCTCTTTTATCAGCGGCAAACGCTCCGGGCCAGTTATCGATAAACTCATCACCTTGAACTATGCACGGGAAATTGATGGCCTGCCAGTCATAGGCCCTGGCTCAAAAATGGTTATCGACATTGGCGAAAAAGCGGAAATCATCAGCTTGACTCGGCATTGGCGGGAGCTGTCACCTAAGTCCACTGAACTCAGCCCGTCAGAACTGTTTACTTTAACGGACGCTAACCGACTGCTTAAAAAACTGATCTTGACAGAGTTTGGTGATAAAGCGAAGTTTGAAACCCTGCAAACCCACATGGCGTATTTCGATAATAATGGCCCTACCTTGCAACCGGTATTTGCCTTCCAAACCAAAGTGTTCTTGCCCGACCAACAAGCGGCATCATTTGATTACATGGGTATTGTCCCCGCTATGCGCAAATCACCCGAAGCTTTGAATTTAACCAAAACCAACCCGCTGGCGTTACGTGCCATCCAAAACGCCGATACCACATTGCCAGGCGGCAGCACAAAACGTCCTGATTAAACAGGGTGTGACATTTCATCCTTAAGGATTAGTGGAAAAACACTTATCCCTTCATCAAATACAAACATCGGCAAATGCTTACGTGTTTACCGATGTTTGTGCATAAATTCACTTTTGTAACTCCCGTTAAACAAGGTTCGGTCAAGTATACGGTTTCTTGAATTTATCCCAAGAATGATTGAGATCAGAGCATGCGTAAATATTTGCAATTACTCAATTTCTGCCAATAGTGTTTTTAAGAGGCGGCGTAACGCGTTTGTAATTATAAATTCATCAAGCTAGCTTATCCTTTTCATTCCCTAAATATGTTATAAGGCAATTACAATGAAATTAAGTAAAATTGTACTCGGTATCTGCTTGGCTTCCAGCGTCGCACCCACCGCCCAAGCGCGTTTTCCCAACGGCATTTCCAGTGGCGACACGACTCAAACCTCCACCGTTTTGTGGGCGCGTACTTCTAAGGCCGGTTCTGTCCATTTCTCCGTCAAAGATGCGGCTGACCAATTGGTTGCTGAAAGCAATGTGTTAGTCACCGATCCGCAAGTACCCGCCAAATTTGCCGTCACCAATCTGTTGGCCGGACAATCTTACAGTTACGAAGTGGCTGATTTTAACGCCATGTTGATAGGATCATTCAAAACGGCTGCGGCCGAAAATGTTGTGGAATTGAGTTTTGGTGTGACGGGCGACTGGCGCGGCGAATTGGCCCCTTACCAAGCTTTACAAAATGTCATTGGCAAAAATTTGGATTTTTTCGTGAAATTGGGCGATACCATTTATGCCGATTATCCAACGCCAGACGTTCCTGCCGAACAGGCCAAAACTTTAACCGAATACCGTTTGAAGCATAGCGAAGTGTATTCAAGACATTTTGACAAAAATAAGTTTGCCCGATTGCAACAAAATGTCTCTATCTTTTCCATGATTGACGACCACGAAGTCATTAATGACTTTTCCGGTGGCGCCTTGGCCAGCACTGACCCACGTTTTGGTGAAACTACAGGCTTGATTAACGAAACGGAGCTATATAAAAATGGCTTGCAAGCGTTTGTTGAATACAATGCTATTGCCGACAAACGTTATGGTAATGACGGCGATACCTTGACCGATGGCCGCCCTGATTTATACCGTGCCCAACGGTATGGCTCAACCGCTGCTTTCTATATGCTTGATGCCCGCTCGTTCCGTGATGAAGAATTGCCTGGCGTGACCGACATCACCAGCCCAGTCCAAATAGGCGGCTTTATCGCCAATTCGTTTGACATCGGTAAACCTAGCACCCGGACGATGCTGGGTAAAAAGCAAATAGACCGTTTGAAAGCCGATTTGCTTGCAGCGCAACAAGATAACGTGATTTGGAAATTTATCGCCGTGCCTGAGCCTATCCAAAACTTGGGCGTGTTTGGCGCGTCTGACCGTTTTGAAGGCTACGCCTCCGAGCGTTCTGAACTGCTGCAATTCATTGACGACAATAACATCAAGAATGTTGTGTTCATCGCTGCTGACATCCACGGCACACTCATCAATGATTTGACCTATCAACGCCGTAGTGACGTGTTAAAGGCCATTTTAGAAACAGGTAACCCATTGGCCGCCCCGCAAATCAAAACCTCAGCGTTTGAAATCAGCACCGGTTCTGTGGCTTTTGATGCACCCTTCGGCGATTCCATTATTGAATTGTTAGGTCAAATCCCCAACGGTGATATTCTATTGGCGCAATTGTTAGCTGCTGTCGGTGTCGCTGACGTTGCACAATTCAACCAATTGCCGATGATTTTCAAAGACCTCGCCCTCAAAGGTTTAGTCGATAACCAATTGGTAACTTTAGGCTACACGCCCATCGGTTTACAAGACAATCCGCGCATCAACGCCAAAGTCACTCAAGGCAACAACGTCGCGTTATTTTCTTATGGCTGGAGCCGTTTTGACATCGTCAAAAACCAAGCGCTAAAAATCACCACTTATGGTATTGCTCCGTACACGGCAAAAGACATGGCCGACAATAGTGCCGAAATCCTTACCCGCACACCTGCCATCCTGAGCCAAATCGTCGTTAAACCACAGCTGTAAACGACTTAACTTCTAAACCGCAAAATGCCGGAGTCCAAAACTTATTTTGGGCTCCGGTTTCGCGCGGCATCAGACATTCGCAAAACGAAATACGCATAAACCCCGTCCTTTCTACGGTCTTTTTTTGGTAAAGGATTCACGGTTATCCAAGCAAACTTCAAAAGCTTTACAAAAAACTCCTTTGTTTCCTGCCTGTACTTCAAACGGATGAATTTTCGGTTGTTAATACCCGTTTACCAATCTCCAAGCACCAAACACCAAACACCAAACACCAAAAACTTGACCGTTTAGAGTATATCTTCATCACCAAACAGTTCAGTTGGGTAAGGTATGCGCATGGAAGAAGTCCGTAGATTAAGACCTGTCAGGTTTTAAAAACCTGACAGGTCTGGCGGCTATTGTCTAAATTATTTCATGCCCATTCCTAAGTGATATTGCCCTGTTGCCAAGGTTAATCCATTCAAAAATAACGCTACTATTGAAACCTGGGCGGGCTTGCGAAACCCTGTACCGCAGGGCAATTGCGGGCAGGATGCCCGCGCTCCAGAGGCCGAACCATGGTCAAGGTCATCTGGCAAAAAGCCAAATCACCGTCCGCTACGCACTAACCGGACAGAATGGTAGTTGCGCTTATCGTACCAACCGTCGAAGCCATAGCTGAAACTGACGACCCACGCGCCGTAGCTACTGTCGGCGACAGGCGAGGAAGACCAATACCCACTCGTTTTGCTAGTAAAACTAATGGGAAATACATCAAGGTTAATGACCGGAAAATCACATTGTTCCTCAACCAAAGTCCGCAATTCCTGAATATTGGGCAAGCGCCAATCTTTGTGGCCGGCAAAGCCGACGCTGTTGACCGCTTGAGCGTGTTGCAACGCCTGTTGCCATTTATATGGGGTTGGGCTTCCGGTGGCGCAATCCTCGCCACTTAGTCCTTCGCTGCAGCGTTTCCACATCAGCCCGGTGTCTTTGTCGGTGACCGTACCGTTAGTTTTGATGATGAAACGGCTAGTGGGCGTGGTGGCGGGGATGCTTTCTGGTTTGCAGGTTTGGGCGTTAAGGGCGGGGCTTAACAAGAAGGCCAAAGGCCAAAACAAATAACGGGTTTTCATAAGGTGTTCCTTGTGGGGGAAGGGGATAGGGTTAGGCCAGCGCGTCTTTCAAGGACGGCCTGGCCTGATGTGGGGTTAAATTTAAAAACGGTACGGCTTCTGACTATCCCTACTGGGGACATCAGTCCAAGCCAAAGGCAAAATCACTGTCCGCTACGCACTAACCGGACACAACGGTCGTCGTACTTATCGTTCCACATGCCGTGGCCATAGTCGAAATGGACGACCCACGCGGTGTCTCTATTGTGGGCTACAGGCGAGGAAGACCAATGATAACTGAATGACGTGTTGGGGAAATAGGCGGTATCAATCACAGGACCAAAGCGGTTTAGGCTGACAATGCTAAGCAATTCCATGCGGGTGGGTAAGCGCCAATCCCTGTGGCCACACCAGCTTGCTTTGTTGACGGCACTGACATAGCCATAAGTGTCACAGGCTCTACCTTTGCAAGAGCCGCCGTTTCGCGTACCTGCTGCACCGCCATTTTTGCTGGCAACCGGTTCGTACCAGGTATACCTCCAATCCTTGTCATGCAAACCGCCATCATCGGTTTTCATTTCCCACATCAACCCGGTCACGTTGTCCCTGACACAGTCCCATGCCGTGGCACTGGCGGGCAAGGCTTGGCCGCTGGCACTAATTTTAGTGAAGCTGAACCCGGCATGGCCGTTGGTTTTTTTATTTTGCGTGACATCACGGCCCCAATCGCCGTCTTGGCCAGGATAGTTCCCCAACGGGCAGCGTTTGTCTACTTCCCCCTTAGTGGCACAGCGGGTGATACCGGTGTCATTAAGGGCTTGCGCCCTGGGGATGGACAGACGGTCGCCGCTGTCCGCCACCGTGTTGCCTGACGCATCCACGGCGACTGCCCGCAGGTGGTAAGCCACACCGTTGGTTAATTTGGTGAACCCTATGGCTCTGCGGGTGGTGTCCTTAGGCAAACCGCCGCCGGTATAGCTGGCGCAGAGCTTAGGGTCGGCTATGGCTACCGTGGCGATGCAGACCAAGTAATGGTCGGCATTGGCAACGGCATCCCAAGATATTGTAATTTTTCGGAAAGTCGGATCGACAGTGACCTGCCAAGTGGCGGCACCCGCCGGACTGAATGCAGATGCGGCCAGCACCAAGGCGGCCAGGGGTAAGGTTAGGCTAGGAAACAAGCGCATAGGAGTAGCTCCTTTAGGTAAATGTTAGGCTGAACCCAGACACTAAACCAAAAGCCGCCGGTTGGCAAGTGCAGGCATCATTAAATTATGGGGTATTTTTTATTTGACTTGGAAATACTGAGAACGCCGATATTTACGTTTTTGGAGCGCGGGCATCCTGCCCGCAACTGGCAGGCACGATGCCTTTAAGCCCCAAAGTGAACGAACTCCTTCGCATTAAAAAACCAAATCTTGTCTGTTGAAGTTAAGGTAGGGCAACTACAATTTGTTACCCGACAGTAAAGTATCCGATATTGGAAAACTGTAACCAAACCCATTCCGACATTTTCATAGGCTTGAGTGTTAGGCATAAACCCGTGTTTGACTTATCTGGCTCAAGTATAATGAAGACAGTAAGGAATGCGCATGGAATAAGTTCGTCAGTTAAGACCTTTCAGGTTTTTAAAACCTGAAAGGTCTAGCGTGCCATTGCCTACATTATTTCATGCTTATTCCTAAATCGACCAGACATTAAACAAGGAAACAACAAAAACCTAATGTCCCAACATACCCTAAACACCCGCCGTTTGCTCTGTCCTTTGCCCGTAATCCGAACCCAAGACAAGGTCAAACAATTACAAGCAGGTGATGTACTGCAAGTGGTGGGTACTGATCCTGGCATTATGCAGGACATTCCGGCTTGGTGCCGCATCAACGGACACAAGGTGTTGCAGACTATGTCCGGCGGTCATGAATACACGATTGTCCTGGAGGTAGGTGGGTAATGGCGGAACAGCTAGATCAGGCAAAAATTGCCAAACTGAAAGCCCGTGCCAGTTACGTCGGTGCGGCGGTTAATATTTTGCAAACGGCAATCAAACTGACGTTTGGCATTTTGGGGCAATCGGCGGCGTTGATTGCCGATGGCATCCATTCGCTGTCGGATTTGCTCAGTGATTTTTTGGTGATTATTGCGGTCAGGTACGGCAGCCGCGAAGCCGATGGCGACCATCCTTACGGTCATCGTCGGTTTGAAACCATTGCCACGGTGATTTTGGGTGTCAGTTTGATCGGTATCGGTGCGGGTATTGTCTGGCATGTTTTGGAACGCGTGTCGGCACCGGAAACTTTATTAGTTCCTGATGCCAATATTTTAGGGATAGCCGCGTTGTCGATTTTGCTGAACGAATGGCTTTATCACTATACTAAGCGCATTGCCAAAATCACACGGTCAAAATTATTGCTTGCAAATGCTTGGCATCAACGTAGTGACGCGCTGTCGTCGTTAGTGGTGTTATGCGGCATCAGCGGTGTGTTGCTGGGTTATCCTTTCGCTGATGCTTTAGGTGCGGTGGTAGTGGCCTTGATGGTAGCCAAAATGGGTGCTGGATTGGTGTTCGATAGTATTAAAGAGTTGGTGGACACTGCATTGCCTTTGCCGCTGGTCGCCGAGATTCGGTCGGTCATCCTGAGTGTAGACGGCGTCCAAGGTATCCATTTGTTGCGTACCCGGCGTATGGGTGAAGATGCCTATATTGACGCGCATATTGTTGTTGATCCGCGCATCACGGTTTCGGAAGGGCATTGTATCGGTGATACGGTCAGGGATTTGTTAATCAACCGTTTCGATGATGTGCAGGATGTTCTGGTGCATGTCGATCCTGAAGATGACCAAGAGCTGGACGGTTGCAAGCAACCCTTGTCCCGCTCGGACGTGCAAGGCTTGATTGATGGTTATCTGACCGAAATCAAATCCGGTGTCGCCGAATTCCGGTTGCATTATTTGGACGGCAAAACGGAAGTGGAAATACTGTTGCCGATGGCTTTTAGTGAGCCCCCTGAACAGTTGGCGAAAATCAAAAAGCAATGCCAGTTGTTGCAAGCTGACATCCAGCAACTGGATAATGTCGTAGTGTTTTTCAAGATGTAGCTTTGGGTGTGCTAAAGCTTTTTACTAACAAGAACGAGGATAATTATGGCAGTCAATCCAGGCGAGTTTCCCGCCATGCCTTCAGTTGCCGGCATCGCCTTAGGCACGGCGTGTGCCGGTATCAAACAAACGGTTAAAGATGATCTGTTGCTGATCGCCATGCCAGAACAGGCAAGTTGTGCCGCCGTGTTTACGCAAAATGCCTTTTGTGCAGCCCCTGTAGTGGTTGCCAGAGCCCATTTGCCGCAATCACCACGCTGGTTGCTGGTCAATTCCGGTAATGCCAATGCCGGTACCGGAGAGCAAGGGATGCAAGACGCGCTGGCGAGCTGTGCGGAAGTCGCCGGAGTAGTCGGCGGTACGACGCAGCAAGTCTTACCCTTTTCGACTGGCGTGATCGGTCAACCCTTGCCGATGGCAAAAATCACTGCGGCCTTGCCCGCCACGGCGGCGGATTTGTCTGAGACCCATTGGGATAAGGCGGCGCGGGCGATTATGACCACCGACACCTTTCCGAAAGGCGTGAGCAAAGTGTTGATGTTGGACGGACAGGTTGTGACTATCAACGGTATCGCCAAAGGTGCGGGCATGATCCATCCAAATATGGCTACCTTACTGGCTTTCATCGCAACCGATGCGCGTATCAGCCAAACCCTGTTGCAAGATTGCCTAACTGCGGCGGTGGAACACTCGTTTAACCGCATCACGGTGGATGGCGACACATCCACCAATGATGCTTGTGTGCTGCTGGCGAGCGGCTGTTCGACTGCGCCGGAAATTCTTGCAGGGACAGGGCAATACCAACAATTTGCCGCTGCGGTGATGGCGGTTTGTAAGCATTTGGCCGAATTGATCATACGGGATGGCGAAGGTGCGACCAAGCTGATGCGTATCGTCGTCAGCGAAGCGGCTAGTGATGAAGAAGCGGTGCGGGTTGCCAAAACCATTGCCCATTCACCCTTGGTGAAAACCGCCTTTTTTGCCAGCGACCCGAATTGGGGCCGGATACTTGCGGCGGTGGGGCGTGCTGGTGTCGAAAATATGGTGTTGGAAGATGTGCAGATTTATTTAGGCGATGTTTGTATCGTCAAAAATGGTAGCCGGGCCTTGGGTTACACCGAGGAAGCCGGGCAAGCCGTGATGGACAAGGAAGAAATCACCATTACCGTGAAATTAGGCCGTGGTAAGGTTGTGCAAGAAGTGTTGACTTGTGATTTTTCTTACGACTACGTCAAAATTAACGCCGAATATCGGACATGATGGGGTAAGACCTCAGGTTTCTTTTATAAACCTGAAAGGCTTGGGTAAATATAAGGGATGCGCATGGAAAATAATCAGTTGCAAGTTGCCGTGGGGGTTGTCAAAAATGCGGCAGGCCAGATTTTGATAGCTTTGCGAGATGAAGCTTTGCATCAAGGCGGTTTATGGGAGTTCCCTGGCGGCAAGCTTGAAGCGGGTGAAACGGCACTGCAAGCATTGGTGCGTGAGTTGCAAGAAGAATTGGCGATAACAGTCAATTCAGCAAGCCCGTTAATTACCATCAAGCACCAATACCCTGATTTGGCGGTGCAGTTGCTGGTATTTGAAGTGACAGACTTTTCCGGTGTGGCACAGGGTAATGAAGGCCAGCCCTTGCAATGGGTGGCTGAGGATACTTTGCTGGATTACGCGTTTCCGGCGGCAAACCAGCCGATTATTGCCGCTGCCCAGTTGCCCCCTTTTTATGCAATTTTGGAAGCGGATGATGAAGCGCAGTTATTGGGGAATCTACAAAAAATTCTTGCCAACGGTGTCAAGCTGATTCAAATCCGCTTGAAAAATTTACCTAGCCAAGATGTCGATAAATTTGTCGAAAAATTTCTTAGGCAGGCTTATCCTTTGTGCCAGCAACACGATGCTTGTTTATTGGGAAATTCCGCCTTGGCACACTCTGGGCATCCGGCTTTTCATGGTATCCATTTGACTAGCCGTGATTTGCTGGCCTTGGACAAACGCCATGAAAATAGCCGTTGGCTGGCGGCGTCATGCCATAATTTAGAGCAATTGCAACACGCAGAAAGGATAGGCGTTGATTTTGCCGTCCTTGCCCCAGTATTGCCGACTTTGACTCATCCAAATGCTGCTGCACTCGGTTGGGAGCAGTTTGCAGCATGGGTGGCGGAAGTCAATATTCCAGTTTATGCCTTGGGAGGTATGGCGTTGCCTTTGCTTAAGAAAGCGCGTGAGGCGGGGGCGCAAGGCATTGCGTCAATTAGGGCGTTTCTGGTTTAAGGTAAGCCGCAAAAAATAAATCACCATAGATTCGCAACATAACTTAATTAATTCACTAAAAGCATTGTGTCCACGAAAGACACGAAAGACACGAAAGACACGAAAGACACGAAAATAAACACCACAACACGATACTTTTGATTATTTTTTCGTGGACGATGTTTTTTGTTCCAGAGAAATTGTTTATTGGGAGTTGCCTAAGAATGCCACAGAGGCTGGTCGCCGCTGTCTTCTTCGTCTGTCACCAAGGATTCACCTGCAATCCTTTTTTCTTCCATCGCCCATTCCCCCAGATCAATCAATTTACAGCGTTCAGAACAAAAAGGCCTGAATAGCTGTTCAGGTAGCCAAGCAACTTGGGTTTTGCAGGTTGGACATTGTACGGTCAGTGGTTTGCTGCTAGCTGACATTAAAATAAACAGCAAGTCAGTTCAAAAGGGATGTTATCAGGGCTTTGGGTCGGGCGTTTGTCATCGTCAGGTGGAATCATAAACCGGATAGTGCAACGGTGTTTGCCGCCACTGATTTCAGCGAAACATGGTAGGGATTTATCAATGCTGACTTTGAGCAACTGGAAAGTTTGGTTTCGGTCAGGGGTAAATTGGAAGAAACCGGCAACGGCAAGTTCTTGGGAGGGAGAGTTGCTGGTTCGGATTAAATTAAGGATCAATTCGATGGCTGTGCGGATGTCATTGAACGGGCTGCTCCATAATTCCAAGTCTTTTTTAGACAAGGCGTCATCTTGTTCCAGCCAGTGATGGTATTCTGGCAAGTCAAAAGAACAAGTGCCACCAGGAATGGAACTGCGCTGGGTGATACTTTGGAATAAGTCGCTTTCCATGACGTTCATGCCAATTTTTCCGTTCACGGCATAAAGATTCTTGCTGATTTGGGTCAGTTCAGCCAATATTCTGTCTAGTATTTTTGAGTCAACTTGTTGGTTATCAGCTATTTTTCCTAGGGTTTTGGCGTTGCGGTCAAGTTCTTTTAAAATTTCTGATTTAAGGTCGTTACGCCTAAAAATGGACATAATGTCGAGCAATGCACTGATCGCCGCGCGTTTGTCAGAGACAGTGCTGCCTGCCGAGAAATGGCTGAATTGTTGAAAGAGCTGTTCTAACCTAATGAATACGCGGATACGTTCGTTGAGAGGGAATTCATAGGTAATGGTGTTGTTCACAGACAAGTTAATCCTGACAGTGGCTGATGGAAAGATATAAATTGTGCAGTTTTTTGACCTGTTCTGCAAGCCTGTCGTTGGTTTCTGTGTTTTCGATCAAATCGTCTGCGTGGGTGGTTCTGAAGTCGCGCGTTACCTGAGTGTCAATAATCGCCAGTATCTGTTCGCGGGATAATTGGTCACGGAGTTTGACCCGCATTATTTGGGTTTCCGTTGGGCAATCGATAACGAGTACGCGATCCACCAAAGAAGTCATGCTGGTTTCAAATAGCAAGGGGATGCTGATTAGGCAGTAATCGGCAGTAACATTTTCAATAGCCGTTTGTATATCCCGAAAAACTAATGGATGTAGGAGGGATTCAAGTTTATGTTTCGCATCCGGGCAAGCGAAAATGAGGTCGCGGAGTCTGGCTCTATCTAATGTTCCATCTTCCTTGAGTATTACCTGGCCCCAGATTTGCGTTATTTCCGCGAGTGTTGGCTGGCCTTGCTGTACTAGGGCATGGGCTATGGTATCGGCGTCAATGATAGGTACGCCGTGTTGGGCAAATAACAAGGCGACCGTGGTTTTGCCGCAACCTATGCCGCCAGTGAGTCCGACTTTTAACATCGGTTTAAAGTCCGATGGAATTCAGATACAGCTTGTTGATTTCCGCTCCCCAGATCAGGGCTATCCAACCTGCTACGGCTAAATATGGCCCGAAAGGGATAGGGACAGTATGGTCTCGTTTGGCGACGATGATGATGGTGATGCTGATGATCGTGCCAACTAATGAAGACAATAATATGATCAGCGGCAATACTTGCCAACCCAGCCATGCACCGAACATCGCCAATAATTTGAAATCCCCAAAGCCCATGCCTTCTTTGCCAGTGGCAAGCTTAAACAAATGATAAACTGTCCATAATGCCAGATAGCCTGAAACTGCCCCGATAATACTGGCATGGCTATCGGTGTAGAAATCAAAAACATTCAGCAGCAAACCCAGCCATAGCATAGGAAGGGTTATCGAGTCAGGTAACAGATGATGGTCAATATCAATAAAGCTTAAGGCGATTAAAGACCAAGTAAGGAATAGGGCAAACAAAGTTTGCGGGTTACAGCCAAAATGCCAAGCGACTATCATGGACAGGATGGCAGTCAAGGTTTCTATCAGAGGGTAGCGTACTGAAATTGGGTCGTTGCAAGTGGCACATTTACCTTGTAAAGCGAGGTAACTGATCACAGGAATGTTTTGGTAAGGCTTGATCGGCGTTGCACAGGATGGGCAACGCGATAAGGGCAAGACCAAATTAAAAGGTTCTGCTGAAGTTTCTGCGGGCAGCTCTAGGTATTCTAGGCTGTCTTTTCGCCAGTTGCGATGCATCATCACTGGCAATCGGTAAATGACCACGTTCAGGAAGCTGCCGACCAATAACCCGACAATTCCGGCCAATGTTGCACAAAGCATGGGTGAGCTTTGCAAAATATCCACTAATTGCATCATTATGAGCCGTTGAAAATTGATTGTTTCGTGGTTAGCTGCCGCCGACCGCCGCACCCAGTTTGAAAATTGGCAAGTACATCGCGACAATCAAGCCGCCAACCAATATTCCCAATATAACCATGATGATGGGTTCCATCAAGCTACTGAGGTTGTCAACTAAGTTATCAACTTCTTCTTCATAGAAATCCGCAACTTTAGATAGCATAGCATCCATAGAGCCGGATTCTTCACCAATTGCGACCATTTGTTGCACCATGTGTGGCCACATGCCCACTTGGCTCATCGCAAATTGCAAGCGTTGGCCATTGGCCACGTCTTCGCGCATTTTTAACACGGCTTCGCCGTAAATGATGTTGCCACAAGCTCCGGCTACCGATTCCAAGGCTTCAACCAGGGGCACACCGGCGGCTGACATCGTTGATAATGTCCTAGCAAAGCGGGCAATTGCCGATTTGTTGATGATCAGGCCCACCACCGGTATCTGCAACAACATCCTGTCCAGAAAATGATTGAAGGCTTTTGAACGTTTCTTAAAAAAGTCAAAGACATAATAAGCACCAACTAAAATGCCAACGATGATGTACCACCATTCCTGCAACCATTGTGACATATTGATGACCATGCGCGTGAATGAAGGCAAATCCGCACCGAAACTTTTGAACAAGTCTTCAAAAACGGGCACGACAAACAAAAGTAAAATCGCGGTGACTAAGAAGGCAACGACTAAAACCGCAATCGGGTAAGTCAAGGCTTTCTTGATTTTCTTTTTCATCGATTCTGATTTTTCCTTGTAAGTGGCGACTTTGTCCAGCAAAGTTTCCAACACCCCGGCACGTTCCCCAGCTTCCACCAAGTTACAAAACAATTCATCGAAATAAACGGGATTTCTTTTCAAAGCTTCGGCCAGCGTGTCACCGCCCTCAATGTCAGTTTTGATGCTCATCAATAGTTTTTGCATACTGGGGTTTTCGTGCCCCTTGCCGACAATATCAATGGCCTGAACTAAAGGTAAACCCGCCGCCATCATAGTCGCCAACTGACGGGCAAAAATGGCAATATCGCCAGCAGTAATAGGTTTGGGTCGGGCGGCAAACAGCGGTTTGCCTTTTTTCTTGATGTTGGTGACACGAAAACCTTGCCGCCTTAATTCAGCTTTGGCGACAATTTCACTGATTGCCGCAATTTCGCCTTTGGTTTTGTTCTTCGCTTTATCTAAACCTTGCCAAAGGTACTCGATTTGTTCAGTTTTTTCTGCCATGGTTATTCCTTGGTTACACGATCAATTTCTTCTAGGCTAGTAATGCCCATGCGTACTTTATTTAAACCGGATGCCCGTAAGTCGTTAATGCCTTCCGCCTTTGCCAATTGGGTCAGTTGCAAGGAATTGCCGCCTTCGAGTATCAGTTCACACATTTTTTCACTTAGCGTCATCACCTGATAGATGCCGACCCGGCCTTTGTAGCCATTCGTACAGTTTTCGCAACCGACCGGGCCAAATATTTGTAAGTCATTTAATTCTTCTTTGGTAAAACCGGTATCCAATAATATGTGCTCAGGAAATTTGACCGGAGCTTTGCAACGCTCACACAAACGTCGTGCCAGACGTTGCGCCATGATCAAATTGACCGCCGAGACGATGTTGAACGGTGCGACCCCCATTTGCATCAGGCGGTTGAGCGTTTGCGGGGCGTCGTTAGTATGCAGTGTTGATAATACCAAATGGCCTGTTTGGGCTGCTTTTACGGCAATATCGGCGGTTTCTAAGTCACGTATTTCACCGACCATGATGATGTCCGGGTCTTGCCTAAGAAAGGCGCGTAAGGCATTGGCAAACGTCAGGCCAGTTTTGACGTTGACATTGACTTGGTTAATACCTTCTACCGTGATTTCAACTGGGTCTTCGGCAGTTGAGATATTGCGGTCTATGCTGTTAAGAAGGTTCAAGCCTGTGTACAGCGAAACGGTTTTACCGCTACCGGTAGGCCCGGTCACCAACACCAAGCCATAGGGCTTGTGTATCGCATGGAGAAAAAGTTCTTGTTGCAGAGGCTCGAAGCCAAGCTTTTCAATACCCATTTGTGCGGCGGTGGGATCAAGGATACGCAAGACCACTTTTTCGCCGAACAGCGTTGGACAAGTGTTGACCCGAAAATCAATTGCCCGAGTTTTTGACAGCAGCATTTTGATACGTCCGTCTTGGGGAACCCTGCGTTCGGCAATGTCCATCCTCGACATGACTTTAACCCGCGATATGATTCGGGTGGCAATGTTGACCGGTGGGCTGGCGACTTGATATAGCATTCCGTCTTGACGGAATCGGATACGGAAGTTTTTTTCATAAGGTTCCAAATGGATATCCGATGCACCTTTTTTTACGGCATCCAGCAGTATTTTGTTGACAAACTTGACGATAGGCGCCTCATCAGCAGCTGCGGCACCATCAACAACTACCGCACCGTCATCGGCTCCGGCTATGTCAAGGTTTTCCAGATCTGCATCCAGCATATCCATCATTGTCGTGTCGGCAACTTCCAAGGCCGTTTCAATGGCAATGGTTAGTTTATTTTCTTCAACCAGGATAATTTCCGGCCGCATCATGGTTTGAAATTTAATGTCTTCAACACCCTGATGGTTGGTAGGATCCGACATTGCAATAAACAGCGTCTTACCACGTTGGAATAATGGCAGCACATGATGCTTACGGATAAGTTTTTCGTTTACCAGAACGATGGGAAGGCTGCGGCAATCAATTGCATCTAAGTCCAACAAAGGCAAGCCAAATTCTTCTGATGCTTTTAATGCAATTGACTTGCTGTCTATCAACTTATTGGTAACTAAATGGGTCACTAGGGAAACTTTGTTTTGTTTCGCCTCTTGGATATGTTCCCTAGCCTCAACTTCAGTTAAAACCCCTGACTGGATTAATAACTTGGCAAGACCCCTAAATTGAAGATTGCTCGGTTCAGTAGCCATCGATTATTACAAATTGTTTCATAAATGCTTGCATTAGAAATTGGTCAATTCGCGATAATGGTTTCGGCAAGCATTTGCGAAACACACATAATTCATTGAAAGGATGTGAAAATCCCATAAATTCTTGCTCACAATTTGGAGAGGATGCTGAAAAGAACAACAGATTGTATATGTTTAATTCCTCAGTAAGAAAATATAGAGCAAATAAGGCCTTTGTCTACTTTGACCAGACAAGTTTAAATAAAGCTGGTTTTGCCTCTTACCTATAAAAGGAATTTACAACGCACGGATTTTTGCTTGTTGTTGCTGAAGATTATTCAGCATAGCCTGTATTTCGACAAGCTTGGTTTTTTCCTTGTTAATAACATCTTCAGGAGCTTTATCGACAAAAGCCGGATTGTTCAGCTTACCTTCGACACGTGGCAAGTCGTTCTTAATCCGCTGGATTTCTTTATCCAAGCGCACCAATTCGGCTTCCTTATCAATCAATCCTGCCATCGGAATTAAAACAGCCATGTCTCCGACCAGTGCAATTGCGGATTCCGGTGCGGATTCATCGGCCCCTAACCAAACCACAGTTTCCAGTCTACCCAATTTTTGCAGATAAATCATGTTATTGCTGACAAAACCCCGGTCTGTTGCCGAACCATTTTGCAATAAAACCGGCAACGGCTTGCCTGGAGCGATATTCATTTCGCCACGTATCCGTCTTACAACTAAAATGACCGCCATCAGCCAATCGGTTTCGGCTACGGCGACGGTGTCGATTTGCGTAGCATCAGCAGTAGGATAAGCCTGCAACATGACAGTATCACCTTGTGCCTCGCCCGTTCCCGACGGGCTTGCGGCATACACACCATCCCTGGCGATTGCCAAATCCGTTCCCGACGGGCTTGCGGCATACACACCATCCCTGGCGATTGCCAAATCCGCTCCCGGCGGATTCTCGGCATACACACCATCCCTGGCGATAATCCCCAACAAAGGTGCAACCCGTTGCCAGATTTCTTCGGTGATGAACGGCATAATCGGATGTGCCAAACGCAACACAGTTTCCAAAACCGTCAACAGCGTTTTACGTGTACCGCGTTGCAAATCAACATTGTCCGATTGCAAAGACACTTTCGCCAATTCCAAATACCAATCGCAATACTCATTCCAAGTAAACTCATAAATGGCTTGCGCCGCCAAATCGAAACGGTAATGGTCGATAGCGTGGGTGGTGGCTTCGATGGTTTGGTGCAAACGGGAAATAATCCAACGGTCAACTTGGGTAAATTCGCTAGGCGCATCACCTAAACCACAATCTTGTTCTTCGGTGTTCATCAACACATAACGCGCCGCATTCCACAATTTATTACAGAAATTGCGGTAGCCTTCGGTGCGCTGCAAGTCAAAACGAATGTCGCGGCCAGTTGAAGCCAACGAAGCGAAAGTAAAGCGCAAAGCATCGGTGCCATAAGAGCTAATGCCGTCCGGGAAATCTTTGCGTGTAGCCTGCTCAATTTTTTTCATCAAATGCGGTTGCATCATGCCTGCGGTACGTTTGGCAACCAAGGCTTCCAAATCAATTCCGTCAATGATGTCGATAGGGTCTAAGACGTTGCCTTTGGATTTGGACATTTTCTGGCCTTCGGCATCACGCACCAAGCCGTGGATGTACACTTCCTTAAACGGCACTTGCCCTTGGAACTTCAAACCCATCATTATCATCCGTGCGACCCAGAAGAAAATGATGTCAAAGCCCGTGACCAAGACGCTGGTGGGGTAAAACTTCGCCAATTCCGGTGTTTGCTCAGGCCAGCCTAAAGTGGAAAAAGGCCATAGGGCAGACGAAAACCAAGTGTCCAAAACGTCTTCGTCTTGTTGCAAAGGGTAATCCGCCGCCAAGCCGTGTTTGTCGCGGATGGCTTGTTCAGACTCGCCTACATACACATTGCCCAAGTCGTCATACCAAGCCGGAATCCGGTGTCCCCACCAAATTTGCCGCGAAATGCACCAATCTTGGATATTGCGCATCCATTCAAAATAGGTGTTTTTCCAGTTGTCGGGTACGAATTTAATATCGCCATTTTCCACGGCGGCAATCGCCGGTTCTGCCAGTGGCGCGATTTTTACATACCATTGGTCAGTCAACAGCGGTTCGATGACGGCGTTGGTACGGTCGCCGCGTGGCACCATCAATTTATGGTCGGCGATTTTTTCCAACAAACCTTGGGCTTCCAAATCGGTGACGATTTGCTTACGTGCTTCAAATCTATCTAATCCATGATATTTTTCTGGTATAAGCGAAGTTGTAGGCTTGCCTTCTAATGGAACATTATCGGCTTCTTGCAAACCATCTTTATCGCGTGCTTTATGACCCCAGTCAAAATCATCAATTTGTTTGGATTTTATTTTTGCATCAGGAGTAAAAATGTTGATTAATCCACCGTTTGGCAATGCCATTATTTCCGATGTGTGGCGGTGGCGCGTCCACACTTCATAGTCGTTGAAATCGTGGGCAGGGGTGATTTTCACGCAACCCGTGCCAAATTCAGGATCAACATAGTCGTCGGCGATAATCGGGATGCGGCGGCCTGTTAGCGGCAATTCCAAAAACTCGCCCAGCAAATGTTTGTAACGCTCGTCTTCAGGATGGATCGCGACAGTTGCATCGCCCAGCAACGTTTCAGGGCGGGTGGTGGCAACAATCAAATGGCCTTGACCGTTCGATAACGGATAGCGGATATGCCACATCGAGCCGTTTTCTTCTTCGGACAATACTTCCAAATCCGATACGGCGGTGTGCAAAACTGGATCCCAGTTCACCAAGCGTTTGCCGCGATAAATCAAACCTTCTTCATACAAGCGGATGAACACTTCTTGCACGGCATCGGACATGCCTTCGTCCATGGTAAAGCGTTCACGCGACCAATCCAAAGATGCGCCCATGCGTCTTAGCTGTTTGGTAATCATACCGCCGGACTCTTCTTTCCACTGCCAGACTTTTTTGATGAACTCTTCACGTCCGTAATCGTGGCGGGTCTTGCCTTCGGCATTACACAGGCGTTCAACCACCATTTGCGTGGCGATACCTGCGTGGTCAGTACCGGCTTGCCATAAGGTGCTGTGGCCTTTCATGCGGTGGTAACGGGTCAGCGCGTCCATGATGGTGTCTTGGAAAGCGTGGCCCATGTGCAAACTGCCCGTGACATTGGGCGGCGGGATCATGATGCAGTAGGATTCTTCGGCTTGTGGGTTAGCAGCAAAATAGCCTTCGCTTTCCCAAGTCTTATACCAGCGTTCTTCTATAGCGCGAGGTGAGTAGGTTTTGTCCATTTCCATGTTGATATTCTTATCTTAGTGTTCAGAGCTTATGCGTGGCTATTTCAATGCCCGCTTGTTGATAGTGTCGGTAACGTTGCCGGCCTGCCGCTTTAGTGGTTTCGCCGTTGTCGAGGATTTCCAGTATCCTGCTGATGCTGTCGAAGTTTTCTGGGCAATTTGCTGACAAATTGAGTAGGGTGTTTCGCCAACCTTCGGGCGGCGCTTGATGACCTATTAGCGTGACATTAGTAAATTCAGGCGTTTGCCCATCAAATAACTGATGGGGAATAAAGCTACCTGCCCTGAATGTCCAGAGCAGATTGTCAATATGTTGGCTTTGGGCTGCGTTGTCGGTCAATACATAACAGGCAACGCCGCTACGGTAGGCTTTTTCGATCAGCTTACAGGCAAACACATCACGTTCATGCCGTGATTCGGTTGGCAAAACGTAAAAACTGATGTCCGGCATTCGCGTGGATTATTGTGCCAATTGGCTGGCGCGGTTTAATAGATATTGGCTTAATAATGGTACGGGCCGTCCGGTCGCGCCCTTGGTTTGCCCAGACCGCCATGCCGTCCCCGCTATGTCCAAATGTGCCCAGCGGAAGCTTTCGGCAAACTTTGACAGGAAACACGCTGCGGTGATCGTACCCGCATCTTTGCCGCCGATGTTCGCCATATCGGCAAAATTGGATTTGAGCAATTCTTGGTATTCTTCCCACAAAGGCAAACGCCACAGACTATCGTTAGCGGTTTCGCTGGCGGCGATCAAGTCATTGCACAATTCATCATCATTGCCTAGCAAGCCGCTGGGAATGCGTCCTAACGCCACTAAAACCGCACCTGTCAAGGTCGCCATGTCGATCACAACATCAGGATGGAAACGTTCGGCATAAGTCAGTGTGTCGCACAAAATCAAACGCCCTTCGGCGTCGGTATTCAAAATCTCGATAGTTTTGCCGGACATGCTGGTGACAATATCGCCGGGTTTGTTGGCATCGCCATCGGGCAGGTTTTCCGAAGCTGGGACTAGGCCGATAATGTTTAAAGGTAAATCCAGTTTTGCGGCAAACAATAATGCGCCCAATACCGCCGCGCCGCCGCACATATCGTATTTCATTTCGTCCATGCCCAATGGGTCTTTCAAGGAAATGCCGCCAGCATCAAATGTCAAACCTTTACCGACCAAAACAATCGGCTTGCTGTTTTTCTCGCCGCCTTGGTAATCAATGCTAATAAGTTTAGCCGCTTGACGGCTACCACGCGAAACGGATAACAGGGATCCCATGCCCAATGCTTGCATATCGGCTTCTTCAAGGATGTGCGTAGTCAATTTGGCGAATTGTACGCCCAAGGCGAGGGCTTGTTCGGCAAGGAAAGTTGGGGTGCAGATATTGCCGGGTAAATCTGCCAAGTGTTTGGCAAAACTGACACCTTCGGCTATGGCTTGGCCTTGTAACAAGCCCGTTTGTGCCGCCAGCAAATTATCCCCAGATAATAGGATGCGGATATTTTCTATCTGGCAATCAGTAGTTTTGTCGGATTTGGTGTGCGAGTAATGATATGCTGCGTCGCTGAACACTTCGGCGATTTGCCGTGTTTTCCACGTCACATCGCCCTGTACGACTTCACAATCCGCCAAGGCGCAAATAACGGATTTGATAAACGGTTTTTTGATGCTATTGATCGCCGCTGCCAAAGCTTTAATATAAAGTTTACCAGATGTGGGTTTGTTTTCGCCAAGACCAACCAGCAAAATGCGTTGCACAGGGCTGTCCGGCAAGCCATTTAATAAAACAGTCTCGCCATTTTTGCCGCTGATGTCACCTCGGTTGATAATTTTGCTTATCAGACCTTGAGAGCTGTCGTCCAAGCGATGTGCGGCTGGGGTTAGTTGTTGGTCTTGGTAAACACCAACCATCAGGCAATCACATTCAAGTTTTTCTAATGGTGCGGTTTCTATAGAATAGTTCATAACTGTTGTTGTCTAATTGCGTAAGAAAGGGTTTTTGAGCGGCAAACCGTTGTCAGCCGATAATTGGATACAGATTATATACCTTCCAAGCCGTAAATTCCGCATCGTGGACTGAGCGAAATTTGAGTAACGCCTGTGTTTCAGGTTTTTTGAGCCAGTTTGTTTATGTTAAGGAGACCATTTTGCAAGTAAATTGCCCTAAAGCCCCCCAAATCAGCCGGATTTTTGTCCTGACGGTGCTGGATAAGCTTATCGCCTCGGATTTGCTGAAAACTTTGCTGTCAGTATGGTCGGTGATTGTCGTCATTATCGTCAGTCGTGAATTTATCCGGGTTTTGGATAAGGCGATTCAAGGGCGGGTGTCCAGTGAAACCTTGTTGACTTTGCTGGCGTTAAAAACCGTCAGCATTGGCGTGTCGTTGTTGCCAGCCGCTTTGTTTATGGCCGTGTTGATGGTGTTGGGCAAAATGTACCGCGATCAAGAAATGTCCGCCGTGGCATCGGCGGGCGGCGGCGTGTTAACTTTGTACCGTGCCGTGTTTTTGCTAGTCTTCCCTTTAAGTGTTGCCGCTGCGGGATTGTCCCTATACACCACGCCGTGGGCTGAAGCTACGACCGCCAAGATCATGCACGAGGGTAATGAATCCGCTGATTTGCGCGGTATTGCCGCTGGCAAATTTAGTGAATACAGCCAGAGTGACCTAGTTTTCTATGTCGAGGACATTAGCGACGATAATGTCATGCACGATGTCTTCGTGCAACACCGGCAAAATGGTACGCCCAGCATCATCACTGCCGAATCGGCGCGGTTGCGGGATTTGCCTGAAGGCCGTTATGCCATTTTTTACCACGGCGAGCGTGTCCAAGGCGTTCCGGGCAATTTGGATTTTGTCATCGAAAAATTCACTGAATACGCCGTTAGGGTCGAAGAGCCGGACACTGCGGTTTTTTTTGGCCGTACTGCCGCAGCCCCTGAAATGCTCTGGTCTTCAATAGCGGCGATTGACAAAGCCGAATTGCAGCGGCGTTGGTCTATCCCGCTAGGTATGTTGTTGCTGAGTTTTCTGGGCGTGCCATTGGCGCAAATTTCACCGCGCGGCGGTGTCTTCGGTAATATTTTGGTTGGTTTTGTGATTTATTTTTGTTATGGCAACTTTTTGCGGGTGAGCCAGTTGTGGGTCACTAAAGAGGTGATTCCCGCTTGGTTGGGCGGGGTAGGTATTAATCTGCTTCTGCTGGTTGTGGGAGGCGTGTTGCTGGCGCGGCTGTACGGCTGGCGGTGGCTGTATCTCAATTTAAGACAAAAGGCCTTGTTATGAATGTGCTGACCCGCTACATTGTTTTCGATATTTTAAAAGCCTCAGCCATTGCCGCCATATTGTTGTTGACGTTGTTTGATTTGTTCACTTTCAGTGATGAGCTAGATGACATTGGCCGGGGCGAATACGGCTTAATGGACGTCTGCTATTTTGTTACCTTTACGTCCCCGACAATACTTTATGAACTGATGCCCGCCTCGGCTTTGATAGGCAGTTTATTTGCCTTGGGTGGCATGGCCAACAGCCACGAGCTGATCGCCATGCGGGCAGCGGGTTTATCGGTGTTCGGCATTATCAGGGCGGTGCTGGTGGCAGGCTGCTGTTGGGTTGCCGTGGCGGTGTTGGTGGGTGAATTTGTCGCCCCGATTGCCGAAAGCAAGGCTCAGGTAATGCGGGCCACCGCGCAACATAACCCATTTTTCCGCAACGTGAAATACGGGATTTGGCTGCGTGAAGGGTCGCGTTTCATCAATATCCGGCTAATCGAAGACAACGGCGACCTCGCAGACATCAGTGTTTATGAAACCGATGCCCATCGGCATCTGCTTCGTTCTATACATGCCCAAAAAGCCGTGTATCTCGGTAAGCAGCAATGGCGGGTGGAAGGCATTCAGGAATCGTCCATATCCACTACGCAAATGCGCGCTAGCTCAAAACCGGAACAACTGTGGAATTCGTCGATAGAACCGGATTTGCTTAAAATCGTCGTTGTTAACCCAGACAATTTATCATTGTATGATTTAGCGATGTATGTTCAGTTTTTGAAAGACAACCGGCAAAAATTGCAGCTTTATGAGATGTCGTTTTGGGGCAGAGTGGTCACGCCATTAGTGATTTTTACCATGTTGCTGGTATCCGCGCCTTTTGTTATTGGTGTCAAACGCGGCGTCAGCGCTGCCACGCGCATTTTGATCGGGGTGGTTATTGGGATGGGGTTTAATGTCATTGACATGACCATCAGCCATGTCGGTCTGATTTACAGCTTAAATCCGCCGCTGATTGCGTTTATCCCTAGCTTGCTGGTGTTGTCGGCGGCAGTTTATGCGATTAGGAAGCTGGGGTGAGTCAGGACTTTGGCATTTTTAGACTAATTCCAAAAGCGGATTCTTCCTGTTTCCCCTGCTTTCCGTAATAATCCACCACCCCATGCTCCCAAACCACCCAAACTTCCTCAGCCCCCGCTTGCAAATAAAGCTGCACCTTTTCAGTCATTTCCAGTTTTGAATTTGATGGTGAGACTATTTCAACGCACAACTCAGGCGCGTGTGGGTAGGGCGTTGCATAACCGTACTGTTTGATGAACGCCTTGGAACACCAAGCGACATCGGCGACTTTTACGCCTTCGCTGGTTTGGACGGAGCATTCGGTCAGAGCCTCACCTTTTTTGAGTTTACGTTCAAGCATGGCACCGATGCGTAATTGTAGTCGGCCATGTTGATTGGAAGCAGGAGTCATTTCAATTTTTCCGTAACGGTTTAGCTCAATTTTAAACGGTAGATTTTGAAAATAAGGATTATCTATCACTTCTGACCATTGCATGGTTTGTTCTCCGGTAAAGGGATGGCTACCGTTTCTAGGCAGTCGGGTTTATAGGTAAATAACCTCTGGTTTGCCGTCGCCAGTGACCAATTCACCGAGGCTGAACGCGGTTTCGCCCAGACTGGTTAATGTCTCCAGTGTTGCCGCTTCATCTTCCGGCGCAACACAAACTATCATGCCGACACCGCAATTGAAAGTGGTCAACATATCCGCGAGCGGCACATTACCATGGTTTTGCAGCCATTGGAAAACGGCTGGGAATTCCCAGCTACTCAAGTCAATTTCAGCGTTGATGCCGTTTTGTAACACACGTGGCAGGTTTTCGGTAATGCCGCCACCTGTAATATGTGCCAAAGCGTGGACGGACACTTTTTCCAGCAAGGCCAGTAGTGGTTTGACATAAATGCGGGTTGGTGTCAGTAAAGCTTTGCCGAGTGTGCTGTCTTGGAAGGGGTCGTCAAGGTTCGCCCCGCTATGGCTAATGATTTTGCGGACTAAGGAATAGCCGTTGGAATGTGGGCCGGAGGAGGCGATGGCAATTACTTTGTCGCCAATTTGCACTTTACTGCCATCTAAGACTTTGCTTTTTTCAACGATGCCGACACAAAACCCTGCCAAATCATATTCACCATCAGCATACATGCCCGGCATTTCCGCTGTTTCGCCACCGACCAGAGCCGCCCCCGCTTGTCCGCAGCCCTCGCCTATGCCTTCAACGACTTGTGCAGCAGTGTCTACATCCAGCTTGCCCGTGGCAAAATAGTCTAAGAAAAACAAGGGTTCCGCCCCTAGAACAATAATATCGTTGACGCACATCGCGACCAAGTCTATGCCGACGGTGTTGTGGATATTCAGGTCGATAGCCAATTTTAATTTCGTGCCGACCCCGTCCGTGCCCGATACCAATACGGGTTGTTGGTAACGGTCTAAGGGTAATTCAAACAATGAGCCGAAACCGCCCAGCCCCGCCATCACGCCCGCAGTTCGGGTTTTTGCGGCTATCGGTTTGATGCGTTCGACTAATTCATTACCGGCGGCAATATCAACGCCTGCACTTTTGTAATTTAGGCTTTCGGGGTTTTTCGGGTTCACTGTGGTGTGCTCTCAGGGGAATTAAAATGTGGCTATTGTACAAGACTACGCCTGTTTTTAGGTAAGCAGGAGCGGGGGGATAATGGCCACCCTTATTTTGGAACGGACAAATCACAAGGAAAACGGAAAAAGGTGCGGGTAAATTTTGGCCAGGAGATTCCAACAAATTCTGTTGGAATTTGGCCAAGGGTGTTCACGCATTCCTGAACTAAACACTAGGGATTTAGTTGAATTCGGCGGAAAAACTCATTAAAGTGCAGGGCGGTGGACAATACTATTTAACACCATAATTCGAATGAGGAGTTTGACAATGACAACAACAACAATTTTTAAGCGGGTATTTTTTCTTATCTTGATGATAATTTTCGGTTCTGCATCGGCCTATAGCCCTGAAGAAAAGGAATTGGCTTGTAAAAAACCGAAATTTACGGATTTTAATCTTATGCCGTATAACGCCAACGAAAATATCGAAGTGCCGGCCGAGGCGGAGTTTTTTATCAAAATTTCAGCTTATATCGATCCAAAGAGCATCAAATTGACAGTCAAAAACGAACCTGCGGCATTTAAATTAGAAAGCACTTCAACTTTCCATAAAATCACCGCCAAATTACCTGCGGCGTTAAATGGACAATTTGCGCGCATTAATGTCGGTGCGACAGCGCTTCTGGGCTGTGATGATCAAACTGGTTGGCTGGTTAAAATAGCCAAACAGTAATTAAATATCCTTTAAACACCAGCGTTTTAAGGTTAAAACAAAACGATGGTGTTTTTCGGTGTTTTATTCCTTTGGCAGTTGTTCGTCAACCACCGGTTCACCTGATTCAGGGGCGGGCATACCTGTATCGTAATCATATTTATCCGCTTCCATGTCAGATTCAAAAGGGGCGGATATTTCTGCGGCGTCCAAATCTTCAAGTGCGTCCCTTTCGTCGTAATCGGGGTTCTGAAGCGGTTGCGTCCGTTGCGATAATTTAGGCTCAATTATCATTTTTGGCTTGTCCGCGGCAGGTGTGCCGGTTGCCTTGATGTCTTCTACAGAATCTTCACAACCAGATAAGCAAAATAGTAAAGCCAAGATGTTGAAGATGAATGATGATTTTTTCATATTGTGTTCCCATACCCGTTGAGGCTTTACGGTCAAACCGCACCGCAACACTTTTTAAATTTTTTGCCGCTGCCACAGTGACAGGGGTCATTACGGCCTAGTTTAATGGCTATGGTTGGGGTTGCGGTTTTGGCCGCATTTCCCAGCATGACTTTTGTGCCATAAATTTGTAAAGTTTTGACTGCAATAGGCACGTTTGGAAACAATGATGCAGCCAACATATCGTCATTTGGTTCTTGGCCTTGTTCAATGATCAGTTTCTTAAGTTCGGCAGTTTTTGCTTTGTCAAACGAGCTAAAATCTTTTGTTATCATGCACATGAACAGCTTCGCACTGTTGCGGACGGCCAGTAAATCATGATCATTGAATTTTAGTTTTTCAGTTTTTTTGCCAAACCAAAATTCTTCGTTAATCAGCAAGCCGATATAAAATCCTTGACACCAGCCGTAGGCAGATTCAGCCATTGCTTCATCAATCTGATCGAAATTAAATGGAAAATTAAGCTGATTGGCTACGAACAATTTGTTAAAGGCTTCATACACGGCGGCAGCCGTGGTATCTAGGGCATTGATCTGGCCTTCGTTTAGCGTTGGCCTTTCGCCATAAAATAATGCCGACAACCAAACTAGCGGGTTGCTTTTATTGGGCGTGATCATTTGTGTATAGAACAAACCACGGGTTTCATCAATGCCTAAATGTTTTTCTTTATGGACAATCGAGCCTAAACAAGAGTCAAGGTTGTCCAGTAATTCTTTCGTTATCATAAGTTTCGGTTTTAATTATTATATGGTTGTCAAATGGTTACGGTTTCATCTAACTAACGTGTTGTAAAAGCGTCGCAAACGGTCCGAGTGCAACGGTTTGCATGGATACCAGCACAAGGGCGGTCTAGGGATAAAGGTAGAGCAACGCAGCAATTGGGATGCGTAGCAGCTTTTAAAACACGTTCTAAGCATTTATTGTAGCGTTGGTTTGGTGTAGAGATTGTTGAACAAGCGAACAACCACAAACAGCATCGCCTTGGTCAAATCAACGCTGCTTGCATCACAGCCATTGTCGTTGCCGCAATCGTCAACAGATTCGTTTAAAAATTGCATCAGACCATTTTGTTGCAATTCGCCTGCCTTAGGTTTGAAAAAATCTTCTTTGATTCGTTGGCTGCGTTTTTCATTGACATGCTTGCCTTCCATTAAGGGCTTCAATTCCTTGTCCAGCAGACCGACTTGCCGCTCCATCCAAGTCGGGTCATCTTTAAATTTCGGTGTACTGCCAAAGGCTTTTTGATAAACGCAGACCACATCAAAACATAAATCCATAAACAATTTCGCTAAGTCTTCATTTTTCTCGGCGATGATGGACGCGAAGGTGTTAAAAACGGTTTGGAACAAAAGCGGCTGGTCGATTTCCAGTTGGATCATGATGCGTTTGCCGCTGTCCTGATCTACGCTTCGGGCATATTCCAGAGCCAGATAAAGCTCTTGTGTGTAAAGTACGTGCATTTTTTTCCTGTTTTTTTAAGAGACAAAATGAGGCGTTATCATATCATGTTGGGTTTTTTTGGGGTTTCGGCGTTTAACGGGCTGTTGGTTTTCCCACCCTTAGCATAACTATCACAAATCTATGATTAATAGGCAATTTATCTTCATGTCTATGAAAAAAAAAATAAAAAAATAATACAGACCAATACTTAAGGGATACGGAACTAGATGTGGGTAGGATTGCGGAGGATTATTCCGATAAATTGGTGGATAGCCACAAACCCTTTTTTTACATAGCCTTAGGGCCTTCAGCATCCGCCGGGTCACCCTCATAAGGTGTGGTGTATTTGCAGTCTTTTTGCGGACAAGTTTTTTCCGCACCGTTGCGCTTAGTGACCTTGACTGTAAGGATAGGCCAGTGGCAGGTGGGACAGCTTTCTTTGATGGGGGCGTTCCATAGCGCGTAGTCGCATTTGGGGTAGCCGGAGCAGGAATAGAAAATTTTGCCGTTGCGTGATTTGCGTTTTAGCAAGCTGCCTGTTTTGCACTGCGGGCATTCGACATGGGTGTCCAGCGGTTTTTCTAGCGGTTCGATATGGCGACATTTTGGGTAGCCGCTACAGCCGATGAACTTGCCGTATTTCCCGGCTTTCAACACCAAAGGGGAGGAACATTCGGGGCAGACTCGGCCTTCGACGACATCAGCGTTTTCTACAGTGCTGCCATCATCGCCCAAATTACGGGTGTACGAGCATTCTGGATAGTGCGTACAGCCGATAAAACGCCCGTTGCGGCCTAGGCGTATAGACAAGGGGCTGCCGCATTCAGGACACTTTTCGTCTATTGCTTCTTGGGTGATGTCTTTGCGTTGGACGCTTTCTTCTTTTTCAGAAATCAGCGATGTAAACGGATTCCAGAATTCACGCATAAGTGGAATCCAGTCCTTTTCCCCGCGTGAGACGGCATCAAGTTCGTCTTCCAAATTGGCAGTGAAATCATAATCGACATATTTGGTGAAATGATCGGTCAGGAAGCGATTGACGATGCGCCCGACATCGGTGGGGTGGAAGCGTTTATTGTCCAGCGTCACGTATTCGCGGTTTTGTAGGGTAGAAATGATGGTTGAATACGTTGATGGCCGGCCTATGCCATACTCCTCCAAGGCTTTGACTAAGCTGGCCTCACCATAACGTGGTGGCGGTTCGGTAAAATGTTGGGCAGTGATGATGTCGTTGAGAGGCACTGGACGGCCTTCCTGTAGGTTCGGCAGGAAGCTTTCTTTGTCGTCACCATCATTACTGTCGTCTTTGCCTTCCAGGTAGACGGTCATAAAGCCAGGCGTGGCAATCGATGAGCCAGTTGCCCTAAACACATGTTTGCCATTCGCGCAGCTCAAATCCACGGCGATACGGTTAAGCGTGGCGTGGATCATCTGACAGGCGATAGTGCGCTTCCAGATCAATTCGTAAAGCTTGAATTGCTCAGCGGACAAATGGTTTTTGATAGCCGCAGGCAAACGCCGGATGGACGTAGGGCGTATCGCTTCGTGGGCTTCTTGGGCATTTTTGGATTTGGTTTTGAACAAGCGTGGCTCTTTGGGCACGTTATCCTGTCCGTAATTTTCGCCAATATAAGTGCGGATGTCTTGTACGGCTTCTTCCGACAAATTTACCGAGTCAGTACGCATGTAAGAAATCAAACCCTCGGTTTCGCCACCGATATCAATGCCTTCGTACAGTTGCTGGGCGACCATCATCGTGCGTTTGGTGGTGAAACCGAGTTTACGGGCGGCTTCTTGTTGTAAGGTCGAGGTGATAAAGGGCGGCGCAGGATGGCGTTTTTGCTGCTTTTTTTCCAGCTTAGTGACTAACAATTGCCCGTCGGCGGCATCCAGCAGGATTTGCTTGGTTTGCTGGGCATTTTCTTCGTCGGTGATGCTAAATTGGCTGATTTTTTCGCCGTTGAATTGAATCAGCTTGGCTTTGAAGGCTTGTTCATCTGCGGTGAGAGCGGCATCAACCGACCAATATTCGCGGCTTTTAAAGGCTTCGATTTCTAGTTCGCGCTCGACTATCAGGCGCAGGGCAGGGCTTTGTACCCGTCCGGCGGAAAGGCCACGGCGGATTTTTTTCCACAACAATGGCGATAAATTAAAACCGACCAGATAATCCAAGGCACGGCGGGCTTGTTGGGCGTTGATTAGGTTGATAGCCAGTTGTTCAGGATGGGCAATGGCTTCAGTGACGGCTTTTTTGGTGATTTCGTGGAAAACTACGCGATGGACGGGTTTGTCTTTTAGCAGTTTTTTTTCGTTGAGCAGTTCGTACAAATGCCAAGAAATAGCTTCGCCTTCGCGGTCAGGGTCGGTCGCGAGATACAGGGTGTCTGAGGCTTTCAACGCTTTGCTGATCGCTTGTACATGCTTTTGGTTGCGCTCGATGATTTCGTATTTCATGGCGAAATCATGTTCAGGGTCTACCGCGCCTTCTTTGGGGATTAAATCTCGGACATGTCCATAAGAGGCCAATACCTGAAAATCCTTGCCTAGGTATTTTTCAATGGTTTTAGCCTTGGCGGGCGATTCGACGATGACGAGATGCTTGCTCATTTAATAAAATCTTCGTTTTAAAGGCTCATATCCTCTAGGAAAAGAGGTAAAAATTGGTTGGGAACGGCAGTTGCTGAACATTGGCAGTTTCGTGGAAGCCGCCAATGCCTTAGTCGCTTTGCTTAGTATTTGATAAGAAGGGGCTACGCTTTAATGCAAATAAGTTGGTACTAAGTCATAAACAATATCTTCCATTCTGGAAAAAGCAATTTCTTCGTTGGGCTGGCTTAGCAATACCATGAGCACGATCCATTTAAGTTTTTCCATGGATATTTCTTCATTTTCCAAAGCCATCGCGCGGTCAATGACAATTTCACGGTTGGCTGGGGTCAAAATACCGTTATGTTCCAGATACATAATCAGGTTGCGGCATTCAATGTCCAGTTTGTCCTGCTCTTCGGTGCAGAATATGCGGAAGGCTACGGAGGCGGTTGGTTTAATCGCCCGTTGCAAACTTAGCGATTCCAGCCAATCAAAGGCTTTGCTCACTTCATAAGATTCAAATCCCGCTTCTTCAAGTTCCACCTTGATGACATCGCTGTCAGGAAGGAATTCGACTTCATCTTCCATATAGTTTTCAAACAAATACATCAGGACATCAAAAATATTTTCTTTCATGGTTCGCTTAAGGTTGGGATTATTTTAATCTTGTATAAAAACCGCCAGCGGTTGCTTCCACATAACCTTGCAGTTCTAAAATCAGTAACATTGAAGAGATGATTTCCACGGATAAACCTGCATTTTCAACGAGATTATCTATGGAAGTGGGGCTGAACATGACTAGATTCAATAATGTTTGCTGCTCCAGGTCAAGCATTGATTGCGTGGGGTTGTGTGAATAATGCGTATCTTCTTGAATAAATTGATGTAATTCTTCGAGAATATCTTGGGTGGTTTCGACAAGCTTCGCACCTTCGCGGATCAGGGCGTTGCAGCCACGCGCCAATGGATTATGGATTGAGCCTGGGATGGCGAACACTTCTCGGTTTTGCTCCAAAGCCATCCGGGCAGTAATTAACGAACCACTTTGTTTGGCGGCTTCAACCACCAGCAAACCTTGGCACAAACCGCTAATAATACGGTTGCGTCTTGGGAAATGGTTGGCTTTGGCAGTAGTGCCAGGCGGGAATTCAGACACCATGGCACCGGTGGCGACGATTTGCATCGCCAATTCTTTATGTTTGGCTGGATAAACGCGGTCAAGTCCAGTACCGGCAACGGCGATGGTGTAAGCTTGGTTCTGCAGTGCGCCTTCATGGCTGGCGGCATCTATGCCCAGCGCCATGCCGCTGGTGATGACAAAACCGAAACGGCTCAAGGCCTTGCTAAATTCCCTTGCTGTTTCCCTACCTTGGGTTGAGGGGTTGCGGCTGCCAACAATGGCGATTTGGGGTAATGCGAGGACGCCTGGCTTACCGCGCACGAACAATACTGGCGGCGGGTCGGCAATTTCTTTTAATTGTGCGGGATAAGCCGCATTCATCAAGGTAATGGCGTAATTGTTGGTTTGTGCCAACCAGTCCATGTCTTGATCAACCAGTGTCCAATCAGGGTGCTTGATAGCCTCGACCACACTGGTTTTTAAACCCAAAGCGTTTAAGGCTGGGATAGGTTCTGCGAAAACTTGTTCTGGTGTATGGGTGTCAAGTAATTTGAGAAAGCCCCTGCAACCGAGGCCTGGCACACGCAGTAGGGCGAGCCAGTAACGGATGTTTATGTCAGGTTGTAGGATTAACTGGCTCAGGGGGTTTGTACTTTGTCTAATAAGTGGATAGCTTGCCCTGCTTTCATCACCAATGCATAACTGACACGTTCAAAGGGTCGGAATACCATCAATATCCCTGCTTTTTCGTCAGGTAGTTTTACCATCGCATTTTTAATCGGGCCGAACCGATCCATTATCATTCGGCCTTTTTTATAAATATCCAGCTCATGCCCGACTTGTAAGCCGTCCCTTATGCCTTTATCAATGACGACAGTGTTATACAAACCGATTTGAGAAACACCGCCCTGCACGCTAATAATGGTGCCGTTGATTTTTTTTGCCGGTGGTCTGGGGAAATAATTCAACGTGACATCTTCTTCGAGGTTGGGCATGACGCGGTCACCCATGCGAATTTCACTCTTAGCTTTAGTGATGACCAAGGTGGCCGGATCGCCTGGTCGTTTTAATGTAGTTTTGGCAATAAATTGGGCTTCATAACCTAAAACCTCGCCAGTTTCAGGGCTTTTATAGGTTTCGCCTGCCCGATAAATAGTGAAAGTTGAGTTTTGGGGGGTGTTAATGGCGCGGACATAAACACTATCACCAATACCCGCAACAAGATGTTCCCCCCCCAACTCAAGGACATAAGGCGCAGCATTCAACTCGTTTGCGCCAACAACACGTGGTGTGGTCAAAAATTGGTCGATTTTATCGTTTGGGATCAATTTAATTGCTTGATTGAGATTGGTCACGCGGATACAGGGAATTAGCTTGCCATCAGCCGAAATTGGGAATTTTGTCCGCCCGTGTTTAAATTCCTCTTCTTTCAGGACACAGGGTGTTTGGATGTTCAGCTCGGCAGCCGGTTGTTCGCTTCTCGACAAGCTGAGTTGCGGCTTGCCATTGACCATTGCAAAATAAATGGTATCCCCCGGATAGATAAGATGGGGGTTTTGAATTTGACTGTTAAAACGCCATAATTCAGGCCATTGGGTTGGATGTTGCAAAAATTTGCCTGAAATGTCCCACAAGGTGTCACCGTGGACAACCGTATACTGGTCTGGGTGCAAGGGATTGATTTGTAATTCATCTGCATTTGCGTTGATACTGATAAATACGGAAAGAAGTAACCCTGAAAGTATGCGAAAAGCCATAGTGATTCCTGCGGAGTCTTTTTAGTCTGTTTAAATTCAAAGTTTAGATGAATTCATATAGAATTCCAGTATTCAATTATTATAGTGGAGAGTTTGTTGAGTATTCTAACTATTCTCGAATTTCCTGATGAGCGCTTGCGTAAAAAAGCGGCGCCTGTTGAGAAAATTGACAATAACACCAAAAAACTGGTCGATGATATGTTGGCGACCATGTACACCGCAAAAGGGATCGGTTTGGCGGCTACCCAAGTCAATGTCCATCTGCGTATCATCGTTATTGATATTAGCGATGAAAAAAATGCCCCGCTTTGCCTCATTAACCCGCAGCTGATTGAAAAAGATGGCGTCAAGGAATCAGAGGAAGGTTGTTTGTCGGTGCCAAATTTTTATGAAAAAGTCCATCGGGCGGAACATATCAGGGTGCGTGCTTGGGATCGTGAAGGCCAGCCGTTTGAACTTGAAGCCCAGGATTTGTTGGCGGTGTGCATACAGCATGAGATGGATCATCTGGAAGGTAAGTTGTTCGTTGATTATCTATCGCCGTTAAAACGCCAGCGTATCAAAAAGAAACTGGAAAAACAGCATAAACAGGATAAAAATTGGGCATGAAAATTATTTTTGCAGGGACACCTGAATTTGCCGTGCCTAGCTTGCAAATGTTGCTTTCTTCGGAACATGAAGTCTGTGTCGTGTATACCCAGCCAGACCGTCCAGCGGGCCGGGGCCGCCATTTGCAGCCTAGTCCGGTCAAGGAATTGGCGGTAACTGCGGGTATTCCCGTGTTGCAGCCACTGAGCCTGAAAACCGACCATGACCTCAAGCAAATCCGTTCCTTTGGAGCTGACCTGATGGTGGTTGTGGCGTACGGTATGATTTTGCCGCAAACCGTGTTGGATGTGCCGAGAATAGGTTGTATCAACGTGCATGGCTCACTATTACCCCGTTGGCGCGGGGCGGCCCCCATCCAGCGGGCGGTAATGGCTGGTGATGCCAAAACTGGCGTTACGATCATGAAAATGGTCCATAAATTGGATGCGGGCGACATGTTGCATAAAGAGGAATATGAATTGACGTCAACAGACACCTCCAGTGATGTCCATGACCGCTTGGCGGTATTGGGGGCCATCGGGTTGGCAAAAGTATTGGTGCAACTTGAACAAGGTACGGTAAACGCCGAGCCACAGGATGAGGCTTTGGTGACTTATGCCGAAAAATTGGACAAAAGCGAAGCGGCCATAGACTGGACACAAAGTGCTGAAGTAATCTCCAGAAAAGTCAGGGGATTGAACCCTTGGCCGGTTGCACAGACGCAATATCGGAATGAGGTTTTACGTATTTGGCAGGCTGAAGCCATTGATGGTGAAACTAAAGATAAGCCAGGGACTGTGGTCAGCACCCCTAAAACCATGGATGTGATGACGGGTAAAGGACTCCTGCGCTTGCATGAAGTGCAGCTTCCAGGCGGCAAACGCATGGCGGTTGAAGCATTTCTTAATGCCCATGATGTTAATCGGGCATACTTAGCTTGAGTGTGAACACACGGGCCATAGCCGCACGGATGGTAGCCGACGTCATCGAAAATGGACATTCTTTGACCGCAATACTTGACAACACCTTATCCTCGATACCCAATATCAGAGACAGGGCGTTTATCCAAATGCTTTGTTACGGTGTCTGCCGCCATTACCACCATCTTGATTTTATCTTAGGCAAATTAGTCGCCAAACCCATAAAAGACATGGAGATTAAAGCCCTGATTTTAGTCGGCTTATATCAGCTACAATTTATGCGGGTCAAACCCCATGCCGCCGTGTCAGAAACGGTGTTGGCGGTAGGCAATAGAAAATGGGCCAAAGGCTTGGTGAATGCGTTGCTGAGAACCTATTTGCGTGAGCAAGCCAAGCTCGAAGAGCAAGCCAGCAATGTTGCTACGGCAGCTTGGAGCCATCCGGCATGGTTGCTACGGCTACTCCAAGAGGATTGGCCGGAGCAGGCAGCGCAAATCTTTTTGGCAAATAACCTGCAAGCGCCGATGGCTTTGCGTGTCAATCTGGCTAAAATTGATAGGCAAGCTTATTTACAGCAACTAAACGCCCGTAACATCACAGCAAATTGCGTTGATTTTTGCCCGTCAGCAGTAGTCTTGGATAATGCGGTGGCGGTTGATGAATTGCCAGGCTTTGCCAGCGGTTTGGTGTCCGTCCAAGATACTGCCGCACAATTGGCTACCGAATTGCTGATCCTTCAGCCTGGGCAGCGGGTTTTGGATGTTTGTGCCGCACCCGGAGGCAAAACCGCCCATATTTTGGAAGCACAAGCGCAATTACAGGTCTTGACGGCGGTCGATATTGACGCCGCTAGATTGCAAAAAGTCGGGGACAATTTGCAACGGTTAAGTTTGGCGGCGAAATTAATCTGTGGAGATGCGGCTGAGCCACAAAGTTGGTGGGACGGACAAGTCTTTGAGCGTATTTTATTGGACGCCCCCTGTTCCGCAACAGGGGTTATCCGCCGTCATCCCGATATAAAATTGTTACGCAGGGCAGACGATATTGCTCAATTGCAAACGCTACAAAAATCGATTCTAAACGCAATTTGGCCTTTGTTGGCTAAAGATGGCATCTTGCTGTATGCGACTTGCTCCATACTCAAGCAGGAAAACGAGCAGCAAATAATGGCCTTTTTAGCTGGTCATGACGATGCTGAGGAAATGCCCTGCCCGGACCATTGGGGGGCTTCCGCCATTGCAGGGAGGCAAATTTTGCCTGGCCAATCAGGAATGGACGGTTTTTATTATGCACGTCTTCGGAAATTATAAAACTTTGTGGGTGTTTGTTTGGCTGGCTTGCTGCTTGCCGTTGCTTGTAAAGGCGGAGTGTTGCTCTGCCCAAGTCAAAATGGCCCAGTTGGTGAGGGAAGGCCAATATTATCTGATTTCCGCTGATATAGATTATCAATTTAGCGAAAAAGCCTCGTCTGCCCTACAAAACGGGGTGCCGCTATTTTGGGAAATACAGATAAAGATCCAGCAGCCACGGGAGTTGCTTTGGCCAAAAACATTGGTGGAAACCAGCATTCGCTATCGCTTGCAATATCATGCTTTATTGAATATGTACCGTGTTAAAAACGAAAGCAATGGCGATGTCCAAAATGTTTCCAGTTTGGCCGCCGCATTGGAGCTGATGTCAACATTGCGTAATTTCCGCATTCCCGACAACACCAATATAAGCCCGCTACCGGTAACTGTTTTGGCTTTGAAAGTTGACTTTGACCGCAATGCCTTGCCTTTGCCGTTGCGACCTTTGGCCTATCTGAATAAACAATGGTATTTATCCGGTGATTGGACGCTATGGCCATTAAAAAAATAAAGCTATCTGGCAATCTTTCGGTATTCATACTGTCAGGGCTGATTCTGCTGTCTTTGCAGATGATGAGTTCGGCTACTCAGGAATCTTCTCAACTTGGCGAGATGTATTCTTGGCTGTTGTTGATGAATGCCATCGGTTCAGTGGTATTGTTTTGGTTGGTTGGTGCCAATATTTTCACGCTGACTAAGCAATTGAAAAAACGTGAGGCGGGTTCTAGGCTAACCACCCGCATGGTGTCGCTATTTGTTCTACTGGCTTTGGCCCCGGCGGCAATCGTCTTTTATTTCTCGATGCAGTTTTTGCATCAAGGGATTGATAGTTGGTTTAATGTTGAAATTGACCGGGCGATGGAAGACTCTTTGGAGCTAAGCCAAGCGTCTTTGGATCAACGGATGCGTTGGCACTTAAAACAAACCCAGCAATTGGCAGCCACTTTGGAGTTTTCCCCAACAAATCTATTGACGCAGGAAATTGAAAATTTGCGCGAACTCGCCAGTGCTTTGGAAATGACCTTGTTTTCCCAGCCAGGGACTATCATCGTTTCCAGCAGCAACAATCCCAGTGACATCTTGCCCAGCTTGCCGGATGAGCATATCTGGATACAATTGCGCCAGCAACATTCGGATTATGTCGCTTTGTCACCTCTACGCGATGACGAATTGATGATACGTGTCATTGTTAAGATCAACGGGCAAGAGCCCTTGTATTTGCAAGCCCTCTATCCTGTTCCGGTCAGGATCGCCGATTTGGCGGACTCGGTGGAATTTGCGTTTGTCCGCTACCAAGAAATGAGTTTTTTGCGCCATTCCCTTAAACTCAGTTTTTCACTGGCATTGTCCTTGGTGTTATTGATGAGCTTGCTGGCGGCGATCTGGGTGGCATTCATTAGCATCCGGCATATCATCGCACCGGTAAAAGCCTTGGTAAAAGGCACTCAGGCCGTGGCTTCGGGGCGTTACGACCAGCAATTGCCAGTTACCGCGCAAGACGATTTGGGTTTTCTGGTCGAATCTTTCAACGAAATGACGAAGCGTATCGCCAAGGCCAGTTACGAATCAAGAATGGCGGGTTTTGAAGTGGAAAACCAACGCGCTTATTTGGAAACGATCTTGGCTAACTTGACTGCCGGGGTCATCAGCTTTGATACGGTATTCAAAATCCGTACCGCAAACCAAGCCGCTTACCGGATTTTCCGTATTCAAGTGAACCAGTGCATAGGCTACACTTTGCTGGAATTGGCGAAGAATGTGGTTGAATTAGCGGAACCGCTAAAATCCATGCAACGCTTTCTGGAATTGTCCGATGATATTTGGGAGCAGCGCATCGCTTTTTTGGGGCCAAATGGCCGCCAAGAATTATTGTGCCGTGGCACGCCACTTTTTGCCCAAGACGGGATACGCGTCGGTGCCGTAGTGGTGTTTGACGATGTCACAGATTTAATCCAAGCGCAAAAAAATGCCGCGTGGGGAGAGGTGGCCAGACGTTTGGCGCATGAAATAAAAAACCCGCTCACGCCCATCCAATTGTCGGCGGAACGTTTGCAACATAAATTGGCAGATAAACTGTCCGAAACGGATGCCGCAATTTTAAAACGCTCGACCATTACAATTGTGCAGCAAGTTGAAGCCATGAAGGAAATGGTCGATGATTTTTCGGAATATGCCAAACCGTCGAAAAAACAGACGGTGGCAATTGATTTGCCCGTACTTGTGCAGGAGGTGCTGGCTCTTTATGTGCTTAAATCGGGAGTAAAATTTAAAGCTAATTATAAAGCCGCTAGCGGCTTATTGGTTGCTGGTGATCCGGTCAGTATCCGGCAAATTTTGCATAATCTGATCAAAAACGCCCTCGAAGCCATTGAAACGCAAGGCTTGATAGAAATTAACCTGCATCGGGTACAGAAAAATGACACTGATTTTATCGAAATCTCGCTATATGATGACGGGCCTGGGATAAAAGAAGGGCAAATCGAAAAAATTTTTGAACCCTATGTCACCACCAAAGCCAAAGGCACTGGACTTGGATTGTCTATCGTGAAAAAAATCATTGAAGAGCATGGTGGCGCAATCTGGGTTGACACCCAAAGGAAAGTGGGGGCGGGTTTTATTATCCAACTGCCTGCGTGTAACGTTTAAGCCAGTCACATTTTTTTAAGCTAATGATCAATTTAAATTTACCACGGATTTTAGTAGTTGACGACGAGCCTGATATTCGCCGCCTAGTCAGCGAAATTCTCGAAGATGAAGGCTATAAAGTTGATATGGCGGAAGATGCTGAAATTGCTAGGCAATTGAAAATCAGCACCAACCCGAATCTGATTTTACTGGACATCTGGATGCCGGATACCGATGGTATTACGCTGTTAAAAGAGTGGGTGGCGGAAGACGCTTTGAATTGTCCGGTCATTATGATGTCTGGTCATGGTTCGGTGGAATCGGCGGTGGAGGCAACCCGTTTGGGGGCTTATGATTATCTGGAAAAACCTTTGTCGATGGCAAAATTGCTGTTGATAGTGGAAAGGGCCTTGGAAGCCAGTTATTTGCAACATGAAAATACCGGTGTAAGGCAAGCCCCCGTTGTCGAAATTGATCCGGTTGGCAAAAGTGCCACAGTCGCCAGGCTCAAAGACCAATTGAAACGCCTAGCTCAACATGATGCACGATTATTGTTTGTTGGCGAGGCGGGGGTCGGCAAGGAGTTGTATGCCCGATTTTTGCATAACAATAGCTCACACCGAGATGGGCCGTTTATTGATGTGGCGGTCGGCAGCATTTCACCGGAAAATTCTGCGGTCGAATTTTTTGGCAAGGAATTTTCCGGTAAAACCTACCCTGGCCTGTTAGAGCGTGCCCATAAAGGCACTTTATTTTTAGGCGAAATCGCCGGTATGGATAAAGAAACCCAGTTACGTCTGTTGAGCGCGTTGGAATCCAGTTCGTTCCTGCGAGTAGGGGGCAGCGAGGCGGTGCGTGTGGATGTCCGCGTGGTGGCTTCCACGCGCATCAGTTTGGATGAAGAAGTCAAATTCGGCAGGTTCAGGCAAGATTTGTATTATTTACTTAACGAAGTGACGATGGAGATTCCGCCGTTAAGAAGCCATAGTGAGGATGTACCGGCTTTGTTGAGCTTTTATGTCGATTACTTTGTCAGCCAAGACAAGCTAGGGTTCAGGCGATTTTCGATGGCGGCGCAGAATTTTTTACGAAATTACTGCTGGCGCGGCAATGTAAGGGAATTGAAAAATCTGGTGCAACGCTTGATGATTCTTGGTGTGGGCGAAGATATTGAGCTTGATGAAGTCAAAACCGCGTTAGGGACGGTAATGGGCGATATGCCGGGGATGTCTTCCGTACCGGATTTCTTCAATTTACCGCTAAAGGAAGCTAGGGATCACTTTGAAAAAGCCTATTTGGAATATCATTTTGAGCGCACCGGTGGCAGTGTAGCCAAGTTATCAGCCGCAGTAGGTATGGAGCGAACCCATCTTTACCGAAAATTACACTCGTTGAACATAAAATTGTAGCCAAGTAACGTTAACGGGCTTAACCAAAGCAGGTATTAATAAATAAACCTTGTAAATGCTAAATATGTCCAGTAAAATTGTTAGTCTTTTATTAAGGCTTTATACAAAGACGCTTTTTACAGAAAACTATAACGATGAAAACATTCAGTGCAAAACCAGCAGAAGTAAAGCGTGATTGGTACGTGGTAGATGCAGAAGGAAAGACATTAGGTCGCCTTGCTTCTGAAATTGCACGTCGTCTCCGCGGCAAACATAAACCAGAATTCACCCCGCATGTTGATACTGGTGATTACATTATTGTCGTCAACGTCGAGAAAATTGGCGTGACTGGCACTAAAGAAAAAGATAAATTATATCAACATCATACAGGCTATATCGGCAACTTGAAAACCGTCAGCTTAGGAAAGCTGAGAAAAACTTTCCCGGACAGGATACTGACAACTGCTGTTAAAGGCATGTTGCCTAAAAACCCACTGGGTCGGGCAATGTTTAAAAAGTTGAAAGTCTATGCCGGTCCAGAACATGATCATCAGGCCCAACAGCCAAAAGTTTTAGAATTATAAGTGAGTTAAACATGGCAACAGCTCAGTATTACGGAACAGGCCGTCGTAAAAGTGCAATTGCACGTGTTTACGCAACGAAAGGCACCGGAAAAATCATTATCAATACCAAGTCTATAGAAGACTATTTTGGCCGTAAAACAGACCAGATGGTTTCCCGCCAGCCTTTGGAATGTGTAGATATGGTTGGCAATTTTGATGTGAACGTGATTGTTAAAGGTGGTGGGCCTTCAGGACAGGCAGGGGCCATACGTCTTGGTTTGACCCGCGCATTGATGGAATACGATGAAACATTACGTCCGGCACTTAGACATGCGGGTTATGTGACACGCGATTCGCGTATTGTAGAACGTAAAAAAGTCGGCTTGCACAAAGCCAGAAAACGTCCTCAGTACTCAAAACGTTAATCTTTATCCACAAGATGTTGCTTAAAGGGTTGCATTATTATCTGATGCAACCCTTTTTTGTGGGCGGTAATTTCTGACATAGCTAAAATGAATAATCGGCATCCAATAAATGATTTTTTTTCTTAGCAATGCTAGAATGGCTGCAACTTAAGTTATTACTGATGTAACGGATGACGACAGATTTACAAAATACGCTGACTAAAACTACTGCAATCGAATTTAAAAGCAATACATTTACGGTGCCTGTTTTAGTCATATCCAGCAACGATTTGGATGCCATAAAGGATCAAATTCAAAAAAAAATCCAAATCGCCCCGGATTTTTTCAAAAACTCTCCAATCGTACTTGACGTTCAAGCAATTAATAAAAATAATCTACCTATTGATTTTACCAAACTCGCCAATCTTATCCGTGAGGCAGGATTATTGCCAATCGGTATTAGGGGGGGGGACGGGTTACAAAATAAAATTGCCATAGAATTGGGTATTCCTATCCATTCTGTCCACAATAATCCGGTAATCGAAAAGAAAAATCTTGAAGATTCGCCACAGAAAGTTAAATCAACCCATTCTGAAACCGCCTTACCCACTCAAGCAACGTTAATTTCCCAACCCGTCCGTTCTGGGCAACGAATTTATGCGACAGGGGATTTAATTATTTTGGCTCAAGTAAGCGCGGGGGCAGAAATAATGGCAGAGGGGAATATCCATGTCTACAATACCTTACGAGGCCGTGCTTTAGCTGGTGTCCAAGGTAATTTAGATGCACGGATATTTTGTTCCGATTTAGAAGCGGAGTTGATATCTATTGCTGGTACTTATCAAATCAGTGAAGACATGCGCGGGATAAAACGAAACAAGCCAGTGCAAATTTATTTACAAGAACATACTTTAATTATTAGTGATATTGCTTAATAAAATCTACCTAGAGGAATATTTGTGGCAAGAATTATTGTTGTAACATCGGGTAAGGGCGGTGTTGGCAAAACCACAACCAGTGCCGCCATCGCCATGGGTTTGGCAAAGCGAGGCCACAAAACGGCGGTCATAGACTTTGATGTCGGTTTGCGGAATCTTGATTTGATTATGGGCTGTGAGCGCCGTGTAGTTTATGATTTTATCAATGTCATTAATAATGAGGCATCGCTCAATCAGGCTTTGATCAAAGACAAGCATTGTGACCAACTGTACATTTTGCCTGCCTCGCAAACCCGCGATAAAGATGCTTTAAGCTTGGAAGGTGTTGGTAAAGTTTTAGAGGAATTATCCAAAGATTTTCAGTATGTCGTTTGTGATTCTCCAGCGGGTATCGAAAGGGGGGCACATTTGGCAATGTATTTTGCCGATGATGCCTTTGTGGTGACCAACCCTGAAGTTTCGTCGGTGCGTGACTCTGATCGTATGTTAGGCTTGTTGGCGAGCAAATCACGCAGAGCCGAACGTAACGAAGAACCCATCAAGGAATTTCTGTTGTTATCGCGCTATTCGCCAGAACGGGTAAAAATTGGTGACATGCTGAGCGTAAACGATGTCCAGGATATTTTGTCTTTGCATATATTAGGCGTGATCCCTGAATCAAAATCGGTTCTGACGGCGTCAAATTCTGGTGTACCGGTAATTCTTGATGAAAAGAGTGATGCAGGCCAAGCTTACGCCGATATTGTTGCCCGTTACTTAGGCGAAGATAGGCCACATCGTTTTATTGATGAGAAAAAAGGCCTATTCGGGAAGCTGTTTGGGGGCAAATAATGAGTTTACTAGACTATTTTAGGATCACTAAAACCAGCTCGGCTTCACTGGCGAAGGAGCGCTTGCAGATACTTGTTGCCCATGAGCGTTCTTCCCGAAACCAGCCATCCTATCTTCCTCAGTTACAAAGGGAATTGCTGGAAGTGATAAAAAAATATGTCAACGTCGATCAAGATGCCATATCATTTAATTTCGAGCAAGATGAAAATCAGGAAACGCTTGAATTGAATATCGTATTGCCTGACCATCAAGCAAAAAATTTTTAAACTCTCTAACAACTCTCAAAGGTGATTGAAATGACTGAAATAATTGGTGATGCAGCGGGTAAAATTTGGAAATTTCTGGATGAAAACGGCCCATCCAGCGTGACAAAAATTTCTACAGAAACGGGGATCAATAAGAATGATATCCAACGGGCCATTGGCTGGCTCTGCAAGGAAGATAAGCTGGTTTTTGAATTGAAAGGCCGGACTGAAACTTTATCATTGAAATAAGCTTTTGTAACCCATACTAAACCCAAGATTTGGCAGAATATGCTAGTCTTGGGTTTTTATGTGCAGGGCTTACGGAAGTTCGCGATGGCGCACAATGACATTGAAATAAGTGTTTTTAAATCGCTTGACTAAGGAGTCGACCAGATACACGGAGCGGTGTTGCCCTCCAGTGCAACCAATGGCTACGGTCAAATAAGTGCGGCCTTCCGCTTCAAAACGTGGTATCCAACGATCAAGAAATCCGGTAATGTCTTGAAAAAGTTCAATGACTAAAGGTTGTTCATGCAAAAAATCGATGACCTCTTGGTCTTTTCCGCTTAAGCCACGTAAATCAGGAATCCAATGGGGGTTGGGTAAGCTTCGGGCATCAAAAACAAAATCAGCGTCTAAGGGTACGCCATGTTTAAAGCCAAAAGACTGAAATTGTAAGGAAATATTTTTGACATCGCGTTCACCAATTTGGTCTTTGATTAACTCACGCAATTGGTGGTAATGCGTACGGCTGGTATCTATGATAACGCTGGCATGTCGGGCAATCGGGGTCAACATTTCCCGTTCGATTTTTAAGGCTTCTTTTAAAGGGATGTTAAAATCCGTCAAAGGATGTTTGCGGCGGGTTTCACTATAGCGTTTAAGCAAGGTGGCTTCTTCAGCCTGCATAAAAATGACCTCGCAGCTTATGCCCTTGCTGTGTATCAATCTCATGCTATCGGAAAAGTTCGCCAAACTTTCGCTCTGGTTTCTGGCATCAATACCAATGGCCGTTTTGGCATAGGTTTTAGTGTCGATCAACATTACATGGTTAATAAAGTCTTCCAACAAGGTGACTGGCAAGTTATCTATACAGAAATAACCACAGTCTTCGAGAGTATCTAAAGCTATGCTTTTACCGGAGCCGGAAAGCCCGCTAACAATTAATAGTTTCATAAGATATAGCGTAAAGGGTGAGTCACACTTGGTTTGGTTTTTTTGTCACCCACACTTTACGCCCTGTTTATTATCGGTGGTTGTTGGTTTTTTCTTTGTGTTTGGTGATTTGACGGTCTAATTTGTCAACCATGTTATCAATTGCTACGTACATGTCTTCTTGATGGTCTTCGGCAAATAACTTGGCTCCGCTCAGCTGCAACGTAGCTTCCGCTTTTTGCACCAGTTTTTCAACGCTTAAAATAACATGTACATCAGTGACGTTATCAAAATGCCGGGCTAATTTGGCGAATTTGGCGTCTATGTGCGTCCGTAACGCATCGGTTATTTCAAGATGATGACCTGTTATTATGACTTGCATGGTAAAACTCCTTAAGGTAATGATGGTTTTAGCAGCGTCCCGGATATTATAAAATCCGTTTCCTCTGGCTAGATGATGCGATAAACATCGCTTCCCGATACTTGGCAATTGTCCTTCTGGCAACATTGATGCCTTTCTCGTTTAAAAAATCGGCAATTTTACTGTCACTCAGCGGTTTCGCCGGATCCTCATTGCTGATTAATTCTTTAATGATAGCCCTGATTGCGGTGGATGAGCATTCGCCACCACCTTCGGTCGAAACATGGCTGGAAAAAAAGTATTTGAATTCAAAAATACCATTGGGGGTATGCATGAATTTTTGAGTGGTCACCCGCGATATAGTCGACTCGTGGAGTTCAAGCTCTTCGGCAATATCACGCAGCACCATGGGTTTCATCGCTACCGAGCCATGCTCAAGAAATGCAGTTTGTTTTTCAATGATGGATCTGGCGACGCGCAACAATGTGTCGTTGCGGCTATGCAGGCTTTTGATAAACCAGCGGGCTTCTTGCAGATGGTCTTTCATGCAAGTATTGTCTTTGCTGTTATCGGCCCGCTTTATCATTGCCGAATAAAAGGGATTGATACGCAATTTTGGGGCAATATCAGGATTTAAATTGACTTGCCACGCCCCGTTTTGCTTAGTGACATAAACATCGGGAATGACATATTCTGAATCATGTTCCTGGATGCGTGAGCCTGGTTTGGGTTCAAGTGTCCTGATCAAAGCGACCACAGTGTCCAATTGCCGTTCGGTCAAGTTCAGCTTGCGCATCAGCTTGGTTTGTTCATGCGTTGCCAACAAATCCAGATGGTGCGTGACTATGGCGAGTGCTTCCTCACGATAAGGCGTGGTTTCAGGCAATTGGCGCAATTGCAAGCGCAAACAATCGCTTAAGTCAATAGCGGCAATGCCGGCGGGGTCAAAGTTTTGGATTCGATGCAATACCGCAAAGACTTCATCAATATCAAGGTCATCCAATTGCGTTTGCATCGCTTGGTATATGCCTTCAGGATTGCTGGTCAGATAGCCATCTTCATTAATCGAATCGATAATACCAATGGCAATGGCGTGGTCGCGTTCGGAAAAACGCGTCAGTTCCAGTTGCCATAACAAATGTTCCAGTAAGGTCGCACTACTACTGTGTTGGGTTTCAAATTCCGCGGTTTCGCTGTTATGGCTACCCGACTCTATCACGGCATCGTAGATATCTTCCCATGATGAGTCAATTGGAAGTTCATCAGGAATATCGGTTTGTGAACCTTCGCTGGTTTGGGAATCGGAATGTTCGGTTTTTTTTTCAGGGAGCAGTTCAGAAACCGGAGCATTATTTTCGTCTTCGTTAATTTCCAGCATCATGTTAGATTCAAGTGCTTGCTGGATTTCTTGCTGTAAATCTAAAGTTGACATCTGCAACAATTTTATTGCCTGCTGCAATTGCGGCGTCATGGTAAGCTGCAGGCCTTGCCGAAGATGTAGGGATTGTTTCATTTTGTTTTAATACAGTAACTTAAAGACTAAAATTTTGGCCTAAATAAACTTTTCGCACTTCCTCATTGGCGACAATCGCTTCTGCGCCGCCTTCGGCGATGACTTTGCCATCATTGAGTATGTAGGCCCTATCACAAATACCTAAAGTTTCACGGACATTATGCTCGGTTATCAAAACGCCGATGCCGCGCTGTTTCAAGTGCACGATGGTTTTTTTTATATCATCGACCGAAATGGGGTCGACACCGGCAAAAGGCTCGTCGAGCAAAATGAATTGTGGTTGCGTTGCCAGGGCACGGGCAATTTCAACGCGCCGACGTTCGCCACCTGACAAGCTCAATGCCAGTTGATTACGCAAATGCAGGATATTAAATTCCTGCAATAAATCATCTATGACCAATTCAATTTGGCTGTGGCTTAAGTTTCCACGGATTTGCAACACTGCCCGCAGATTGTCGGCGACGCTCAGTTTGCGGAAAATCGATGGCTCTTGCGGTAAATAACCGATACCTAAACGGGCCCGCAGGTGCATCGGGTAATCCGTTATAGGCTTATCGTCGAGTTTAATTTCACCCGCATCCGCTTTAATCAAGCCCACCATTATATAAAAACTGGTGGTTTTACCGGCACCGTTAGGCCCTAACAGCCCCACGACTTCCCCGGCGTTAATTTCCAGAGACACGCCGTCGACAACATTCCGTTTATGGAAAGCTTTAAATAATTGGGTTGCTGTTAGGATTGCCATGCTTATTGGGCGGCTTTAGCCTTAGGCTTTAATATAACATGGACACGTTTGCTATCGGATGATTTTTCACCTGCTTTTACCAGTGAGCTTTTAATGTCGTATTCGATTAAGTTACTCGAATAAGTGGCGTTACCTTGGGTGACAACTGCCTGATTTTGTAAGATTAACAAATTCTTTTTTGGGTAATATTCACCTAGCAACGCCTCACCGATAATGTCTTCTGCACCGGCATTAGGAGTTTGCTTGAATTTTGCGCGGTTGCCGGTAAACACCAATTTATCGACTTCGCCATTTTTCAAATAAACGACCAATTTTTCGGAATTGACCCGGATGCTGCCTTGGATGGAGATGACGTTGCCCGTATAGGTGCTGGTTTGTGAGGCGTCATCGTAAGTCGCGGTGTTGGAATCAATCGAAATAGGCTGATCGGCATCGCTTTCTAAAGCCAAGGTGACGGTGTTATAAAAAGTGCCTAGTAAAATACCGCATAAGAGAATGAGGTTTTTATTGTTGTATTTCATATTTCCCTTGTACATGAGCCAGTAATTCAATATGAATCGGCTGCTTAAAAACCAGTTTCATTCCAGTTCCTGTGGTTTTGTTTGGCAGGCTCACCAAATCTGCCCGCTCATCAGTTTCTGCGTAATGAGTTTCTGGTTTCACTTTTAGATTGGAGGTGTTTATCCTTAAAGGTTTGGTATTGTGATATTGGGTTCTTTCAACGATGGCCTTGCCGAGGAGCAGGATGTTTTTTCTATCTGCCGATACACTTCCGGACTCCGATTGGATACGCCAAGGCGATTGATTTTCCAGATAAAAAACGATGGTCGGTTTCTCCAAATAAGTGGTGTGGTCATCGCTATAATGGATGATTTTATCGGCAAACAACTGGGTGTTGAGGTAGCCTGACAACCCCATTTCCGATTTAATATAGCCTTTACTAAACAAATCAGGGCTATGCGGCGGTATCAACCGGCTATTCAGAGTGTCGTCCCCGCTTAAATTAACGAGCATCCAGCTTGCCAATGCGAAAAGCAACAAATAGAGATAGCCGTATTGGTCTCTAAAAAAGCTCATGTCAGATAAGATTCAACGATGCCATTATAATGACCTTGTGCTTGCATTATAAGATCACAAACTTCGCGTACCGCACCCTGCCCACCGTTGCGTTGGGTATGCCAATGTGCATGTTGCTTAACCGTGTCAACCGCGTCATTAACCGCAATCGCCAAACCGGCCCGCATCATAATCGGCAAGTCCAGCAAGTCATCGCCGACATAAGCGGTTTGTTCCGGTGTTATTTTCAGTGTGAGCAGTAGTTCTTGAAAGGCAGCACGTTTATCTTCATACCCTTGGTAAACATGGGCGATGCCGAGGCTGTTCATGCGTAAACCGACGGCATTGGAACGACGGCCGGAAATGACCGCCACATCTACCCCTGTTTGGCGGAGTAGTTTAATGCCGTGTCCGTCTTGGGCATGAAAGCTTTTGTATTCGTTTCCTTCATGGTCGAAAAATAGCTTACCATCCGTCAATACGCCGTCAACATCGAGGATCAGCAATTTAATTTGGTTAGCCTTGGCGTATAGGCTGGGCACGGATTCGGTATTGGACATCAGACAATTCCGGCTTGGATCAAATCGTGCATGTTCAATGCGCCAATGGCACATTGCTGTTCATCAACGACGATGAGCGCGTTAATTTTTTTCTGCTCCATAATTTGCATGGCTTCGGCAGCCAAAATATTGGCAGTGATGACCGCGCAATGGGGAGTCATCACTTCCGTGATCGGGGTGCTGTGAATATCCAGATTTCTTCCTAGCATCCTGCGTAAATCGCCATCGGTAAAAATACCGATGACCCGATTGTTGGCTTCCACAATGGCAGTCATACCCAATTTTTTTTCGGTCATTTCCAGTAGGGCGTGGCTGATTAATGCCGATTCAGGAACTGATGGCATGTCGACGCCAACGTGCATAACATCCCTGACCCGCAATAACAGCCGCTTTCCTAAACTGCCACCTGGATGGGCAAGGGCAAAATCATCTCGGGTAAAACCCCTTGCTTCCAATAATGAAACCGCCAGCGCATCGCCCATGACTAAGGCAGCGGTGCTGCTTGATGTGGGGGCCAGCCCCAAAGGGCAGGCTTCTTGCTTAACGGAGACATTCAAATAAGTGGTTGAAAATCTAGCCAGGGTTGAATTGGCGTTGCCGGTTATCGCGACCAGCGGTACCCCTAGGCGTTTGATAATTGGCAAAATGGTGAGGACTTCTTCAGTCTCCCCGGAATTTGAAAGTGCCACCACCACATCATGTTTGGTGATCATGCCCAAATCTCCGTGGCTTGCCTCGCCAGGATGGACAAAAAAAGCCGGCGTGCCTGTGCTGGCAAGTGTCGCGGCTATTTTGCTGGCAATATGCCCGGATTTGCCCATGCCAATGACGACCACCCGTCCAGTGCACTCGAACAGCAATTTGCAGGCAGCGACAAAGTTATCGTTAATCTGTTCTTCCAGATCGGCGATTGCTTGGGCTTCGACCTGAATGACCGCCTTTCCCAATTCGCGAAGTTTTTGATCATTTAATTTCATTTTTTGCCTCAAAAGTCTAGCGTTAATGTGTTTAGGGCAAAAAATCACGCAAAAAACGGTAGATAAAAGTGTTCGTCATAGAAGATAAAAAAACTGGTAACACCACCCAACATAAGCACCCAAGCAAAGGGAGATGTTATGATAATTAAGTTTAAAAAATACCACATTATGCCATGCTTATTGCATTCGCGCTTCATCAGAAAACGATATATTGCTCGGCACATTAATGTATCAGGCTGATGCTTAGACATGGAACAATTTAATATCCCACCATAAATAATGATCTTTCGTTAAAAATTGAATAGGATTGACTTCATAAAGTATAGTCAGACACAATAGACAATTTTCTGGCTTCCAAAGTAGCATGAATATAGGCAATTTTCCCGAAACGAGTTTGGTTTGTGTACGTGGGTTGTCATTTTCCCGTGGAGACAAGAAAATATTTGACACTATTTCCTTGGACTTTGAACGGGGCAAAGTGACTGCCATCATGGGGCCTAGCGGCACCGGCAAAACGACGTTATTGAAGTTGATTGGCGGACAGTTATGCCCATCACAAGGCACAATTACGGTGGACGGACTAAATGTCCATCATTTGCGCCGACATGATCTTTATGAACTGCGTAAACGTATGGGCATGCTCTTTCAAAGTGGTGCGCTACTGACCGATATGAACGTTTACGACAACGTAGCGTTCCCGTTGCGTGAACATACCCATTTGCCAGAATCTATGATCCGTACTTTAGTGCTAGTGAAGTTGCAGGCGGTCGGTTTGCGAGGGGCGAGCCAGCTTATGCCAAATGAGCTTTCGGGGGGGATGGCGCGGCGGGTGGCCTTAGCTAGGGCGATTGCCCTAGATCCGATGATGATCCTGTATGACGAACCGTTTACCGGACAGGACCCAATTGCGATGGGGGTGCTGGTGCATTTGATCAAATCCTTGAATAACGCGCTCGGTTTGACCAGCATCATTGTTTCCCATGACGTTGCCGAGACTTCACAAATTGCTGATTACATCTATATCATTTCCGAGGGTAAAGTGGTGGATCAAGGCAGTCCTGCAGACATTAAAAAGTCTTCCTCAGAATGGACGCAGCAATTTATGTCAGGTGCGGCGGATGGCCCCGTCCATTTTCATTATCCTGCAAAAAATTATATTGACGATTTGTTGGCCACAGGTCGACGTTATTGACAAACGCTCATCGGAATGACTGCTGTTTGTGATTGATATAGCAAGTAATTGTAATCGTGGATTCAACTAAATACCTGATTAGCAGGATGATGCAACCAACCCCAAAATCGTCATTCCGGGGATTGCCGGAGTCGTTAGACCACTTTAGCGAATCCCTGCCGATAGACGGCTTTGCTGAATCATCTTGCTAATCAGGGCTAAATAAGTGCAATAGCAGTAATTTATGTCCTGTTCAAATGTACGAACAATTAAAAAATTTTTCAGAAGCCAGTGAACTCCTTACCAAGTCAAAGTCAGTGGGGTCAGACTCGATTGATTTTAAATTTTGCCGACTTTCTGTCGCCACCTTTGGCAGCGGGTTCTATACGCCGTGCCAAATGCAATTGGCATAGCGCGATATACCGCCGTTGGCGACATGATAATCGACTAAAGCTTGTGCCGATTCATGGCCAAACTGCTTAGTTGCTTCATAAAACGCTTGGGTTTTGATTTTATTGGAGTTGAGCACCACGCCATCGCAATCAAATACGAGGGCTTGGTATTCATTCAGAGATTTATTCATTGGATTCGTACATTAGGCACATTACTTTGTCAAAAACGGATTAAGAATAGTCATTTGATTTTGCAACACTAACTGATGTTGCAAATCTTCAGAGAAAAAACACTTGCATCCCACTTGAAGCGCAGACGCTATTGCTAAGGAATCCCAAAACGAAAAGTGGTACGCTTTTCTTAACTCAAAGGCTTGGTGATAAGTCGAAACGCTAAGCGGCGCTAGGCTTGCGATTGATAAAATACCCTCATTAATCAAACTATAGGCTCGGTCATCTTCAAGCTTAAATTTTCGCGTCATGACATAATGACATTCATTGATAATTTGCGGCGAGACTACAACATTTGCCTGCGCGATCACCCCCGCCAATAAATCTTGCGCTGCATCTGATTTCCAACGTTCACTGGCCTGCTGTGATTGCACCAAACCATAAATAAACAAGTTGCTATCAACAAAACATTTATCGCTCATACCAATCATCACGTTTTCCGATCAGTGCATAGCTTTCTACCACAACCGGGTTAAAATAAACGTCAGGCAACTTTCGACTGGTCACTGATTCAGCCTGATCATCTTCAGCTATAAATAAAACGCGTACATGTTTATTCTTCAAACGCTCATAAGTAGGTATTTTTAAAAAAGGCTCTCGTACATCTAACTCCACTTCGACCGAGTACATATTCCCACCCTCACTACGTTGATAATCGTCTGTATTCTACTAAGGAACTGCTGATTAAAGCCTTCGACAAGCTCAGGCCGAACGGTAATTAACGAATTCCGTTCGTGCTGAGCCCTTCGATACCTCAGGAGAGCCTTGTCGAAGCTTGAGCGGAATCAATTAGTTCAGCACTTCCCTATGTGATGCTGTTTTATACCGTTATAAAGCGACTCGAACAAAGTTAGACGGTAATTTTCCTGAAACCAAACGGCGCTTTGTATTAAATCCCGTCAAACTTGGCATAGCGGGATATGCCGCCGTTGGCGACAGGGTAATCGACCAAAGCTTGTGCCGATTCATGGCCAAAGTGTTTGGCGGCTTCATAAAACGCTTGGGTTTTGATTTTATTGGAGTTGAGCACCACGCCATCGCAATCAAATACGAGGGTTTGGTATTCATTCAGATATCTAATCATTGGGCTCACACACATTGACTATCCAATTTGGCGTTAGGTTAGCTAAACGATTATCTTTAGTCCAAAACTGATCGCATTCAAGATATTGTGCACAAGCGACATGTATGGCATCTGGTGTTTTTAAACCCGACACGCGATAATCTATCGCCTTTAATAGCACTTGGTCATCAATGCCTTTGACCTGAAACTGCTCAAGCAACACCTGATACCGGGCTAATAAACTGTCATTTTTATCTTTCCGTGGTTTAACTAAAACTTCCAATGCCGTCAATGAGGACACTACAAACCAAGCCTGTGCATTTTGCTGAATTTTCTCCACTAACCTAGCGAAATACTGCGGATGCTTTTCCACCAGATAAATCACAATACAGCTATCAAGATAAATTTTCAGCATTAATCGTTCCAAGCATTGCGGTTGTCTTGAATTTGTTGTGCTAACTTATCGCTATCCCCAAAAGAGGCTTGATTAAACGGCGCGGATTCTAATACTTGCAACAAATTTTTGCCCAATGGCGGCTTAATCGAGTCAGCAGGCGCATCAGGTAAGATCGTGACATAGGCTTTCACCGAATGCTCAAGTGTAAAAGGTTCATTAAACTTAACCAACCCACTTTGCGTAATAATGGCTTCTAAAGTCTGTAACATACCATTTTTTCCTATATTCATATTCAGCTTAAAACACTGGCTTATTATTTCACAAACTGCTGAGTGTTTGAGTTAAACCAAGCCTGGTACTTCGTATTAAGGCCATTCAAACTTGGCATAGCGGGATATGCCGCCGTTGGCGACATGATAATCGACTAAAGCTTGTGCCGATTCATGGCCAAACTGCTTAGTTGCTTCATAAAACGCTTGGGTTTTTATTTTATTAGAGTTGAGCACCACGCCATCACAATCAAATACCAATGTTTTATATATGGTTATTTTTTTGATTGACATCACAATCCTAAGTGTTGAATAGTTTCTTCAGCTTTTATCACTTCTTCCGGATTATTAACCGAGACAGAAGAGTCGGACATTAAGACCATTATCACATCTTATCCGAGTTCGAGAAAACGCAAAATTTCAATGTCTTCTATTTTTTCCAATGGCATCTTTATTTGTTGAGAAGCAAACTCGTAACTCCGATTTGCGCAGCGTAATCGGAGGCATGTAAAAAGTGCGATTACGCTACGCTAATCGCACCTACGGGCTGTCTGTCCCCTATTTTCCTTTTATTTTCCTTTCATTTTTTATGCGGGGTACGCGGTTATGGCCTTGCGGTTGGCCGGGAATGATGATTCTTGGGAGATGTGCCATAAAATTGATCCTAAAAAAACAAGGCTCTTTATGGGTTTTGAGGTCTTTTTTTAAAACACAAAAAACGCTGTCATTCCGGCAGTCCATGCCGGAATGACGGCAAATTTGTGGTCTCTCATTAATCGAAGCCCCCGAAACCCATATAGAGCCAAAAACAATTAGATGCAGTTTATCTGGTTTTTAATTGCTGATTTAGGCATACATCAATCTGCGACCTTTCGGTGCAGGCACGGTATCACCGAACTCATAGGCGGTATCAATCCAAAGCTGAATCGCCTCTTTAATGTTGAAAAGGGCAGCCTCATAGGTGTCGCCATGTGCCATACAACCAGGCAACTCAGGAACCTCAGCCAAATAAGCTTGATCATCTTCACTCCAATAAATAATTGTTTCATACTTAAACATTATTAATTCCCAATAAGTTTGTATTTGACCAAAATGTTACGTACTTGACGAACTTGATAAGGTTTCGCTTTAGCACCATCTTTTTGCAAATTAATTTTTTCTTCAACGCCATTCTTTCTGAAAACATGATGGCTACCTTTAATACGCAAATCAAAACCTAAATTTATCAAAATATTGCATAGCTCATCAAAGCAAATATTGGCATCAGATACACCACTCAATATTTTTAAAATCAATTTATCAAGACCGCCCATAATATTTCTTTCCTAGTTTATTTAATAGGGGGCTTGCCCCCCTATTGTCCTTATCGCTTATGCACCCTACGTTTTTCGCGGTCAGAAGGCGTAGGGCGGTTTCGCGATAGCAAACCGCCATCGGTGCGCCCACCACATGGCGGATTGCCTATCAGCGAATCCACCTTACAGCTTTCAACAATGTACGCTGTATTAATCATCACCTAAAACAAAAAATTCAGAATCCATAGACATAGTCCAGTCCACAGAATAAATGCCTTTCGTTACCCAGCGGTGAAAGCTTGAATATGGCCAATCTTTTACCGCTTTAACCCAGCCATGCTTAACCGGATTAAAATGAACATAGTTGACATGGTTTTCATAATCCTGCTCATCTCTGATCGTATGCTCCCAATAGCGCCGTTGCCAAATCGCACGTTCAGCCCGTTTAATTCGAACCGGCGAGCGGTATTCGTTAACCGGAATAGCCTTGGTAAATTGTTTTTTAATGGCTCGCCAACGACCCGAATAATCCGCATCGTCCGGTGGCAATGTCCAGATACAATGCATGTGTTCAGGTAAAACAACCCAGGCATCAATATCAAAAGGCGTTTTTGCCTTACATGCCCGCACCGCCTCACGCAAAGTCCCGATATGCTCCACCAATAAACGCGAATCCCGCAGTTGCAACAAATTAACAGTAAAAAAATAAGTTCCACCCGGAACCCAATTGCGACGATAGCGTGGCATCATTAATCACCGATTATTTTGAATAGCTTTGAAGCGTAGACCGGATAAGCGATAGCGTCATCCGGCAAACAAAAAGGTGCATGACGCTACCGCTTATGCACCCTACGTTTCTATGCGGGGTACGCGGTTTACTTTTGACTTTTGAAGGACGTGAAGCGGTCACCACAACTTAGGGGCGAACTTGGCGTCATTACGGATCAGTATCGAATCTCCGTTTTGCGCCAAAACAAACAATCCACGGCGATAGGCATACTTGGCAGTCTCATCTGGCACCACCATCCCTGCCACAGCACCCATTAAACCCAAATCCTGATAGTGGGAAAAAAGTTGCTTGAACTTGTCCAGCCGCGCCAGGTGGTCGTTGACATCTTCGATAGACAAGCGGCTTTTACATTCTACGGCAATCGCCTGTTGCCGATTGATGACCAGCAAATCGATTTCTATGGCGTTGTCGTCGTCAAACGCTTCAATGTTACGCATGACCTGATGCACTTCAATGCCGCGCTCGCGGAACAGGCGCACCACGGCGGGCCGCACCATTTCTTGAACAAATTCACCTAGCCGGTTACCAAGGTCACCGATTTTCTTGTTGGTTTCCTTAAATAATCGATCAGTTTCTTGAAACTTGCGGTCGGTGTCTTTGATTTGGCGGTCAGTTTCTTCAAATCTGCGAGCCGTTTCTTGAAACTTGCGGTCAGTTTCTTGAAATCTGAGGTCGGTTTGTTGGAACAATCGCCAAATGTCTTCTAGTGTAGGGGAAGTGTCCATAAATTTATTTCGGCTTGTTTAACAGTGATGCCATTTTAACAGGGTGTTGAATGCACAGGGAACGCGGCTTTGCCATTTTGTAAATTGCCAGACAAGCATTAATGAACCCAAATCAATCTGAAACCCAGAGTTTATGGAATCATTCACCACAAAATTCACGAAGAAGCGAGATTTACGGGAAAAAACTTCCTGTACTCCCAAGCCTGTGTGGTGAATAGCGTTCCAAATGGAACTAGGGTTTTCAAATTGGACGGGTATATGAATAGTAGCGGGTAGCCCGTATTCCGTTTCCCTCCATACGGGCTACCTCGCTAAGTTTCATTTTTTATGCGGGGTACGCGGTGATTGCTAACTCCCAATCAGCCATCAACTCATCACGATGAAGCTCTATCCAAGCCTGCACCAAACGTAATTGCTTACTTGGTAATTCGCCAGCCAATACATTACCATCACCGATATTGATAGAAGCTTCATTCGGCATACTTAGCATGAATATGCGGTAAATTATGATGTTTATTATCCAGCAAATACTTGCGGATAATGATTCCATAAAACATTGATATAATAGGCATAGACCCCTCCTCATTAATTCTGTATTCTGCAAAAAGTCGTGTAAATATCCTATTGAAAAATCATTTATTCACTCGCTTTTTGTAAAATTTGTCTAATCTCTGATTCTGACAAACCGGTCACCTTAGCGATTATCCCATGGTCTGTACCTTCTTTGGCTAAGTTGAGCGCTATATTTTTTGTCGCCTCAGTGAGGCCTTCCGCCTTTCCTTCGTAAAAGCCATCACCAAAAGACGATTCGAACATACTGGCCTGATAATGCAAGTCATCTTTGTAATGTTCATAAGCTTTTTGTTCGTCTTCGGGCAATTTCATAATACTGAGTTTTTCTTCCGCTTCTTTTAAGCCTTTGGCAGTGAAGTTAGGTTTAATTTCTTCATTTTTTAGGAAGTAAATCCATTCATCCAAGGTGTCTTTGGCGATGTCGTTAAAGCGGTTTATCTTGATCAGGTAATATTCGGGATAAAGCGATTCTACGCTGTCTTTTTGGAACAGTTGCTTTTGTTTTTCGTTGAGTTCCAAGAGATCATGGTTATGTAGACCTATAAATCGGGTGGTGCCTTTATAGATATAATCGGTGCCGCTGCCCAAATCAAAATAGAGTATGTTGATTGAGATCACTTTGGTGATGCTCGCATAAGGCTTATTTTCTTCTATATGTTCTATAGCCGATTTTGAAACGCCATAAAATATACGCTGCAAGTAGTCATATTCCCGATCATATTGTATTTCTATAATGACTATTTCTTGTTTGCTGTTGCGTACCTTTAGGTCAACCCGGTTAAATTTATCGACCCGATAGCCTTTGTTGCTTTCGCTTTCCAGCACATCCAAAATAATGATGTCTTCTTTGAGCAATTCGCTTAAAAAGCCTTCGAGTATGCCAAAGTTGGCTTTGCTGCGCAGCAAGCGTTTTATGGCCCAGTCGAAGGTAATGAGTTTTCTTTTTTTATTCATATCTGAGGTTTGATCCAGAGAGAATGTGAACGGTCTTCCAAGCTTGCAAGCGGGCTAAAACTATCCAATACGCTGGAATTGAATGCCCGTGTTTCTGATAGGCTTATCCTGTGTTTGCAGCATATTTTAGACGCTAAATTGGCGCGTATGGGTCTGCCCCCCCTTTCTCACAATAAAAAACCCCAACACTTCACAGCGGCGGGACTTTCAAGATTAGATTTAATTGATTGGGGTCTGTCCCCTATGTCCTAAAAATAGCGACTCCCCGCATCCATGCGTTTCAAAATGACTGACTACTAGGCTATGTCCCCTATTCTTTTTTTTCGGCTAGGCTAGGCTATAGGCTATACCGGAAAAAACGCCCGTAACACCAACGCCAAAATGCCGCCCAAAACCAGCCCCATCATCCATTTTAATAGGGTAAGCTCGCCAGAAATGCGGGTATCCAAACGGTCAATTTTAGCGTCAATGCCGTCTAGTCGGCGTTCCAGCTTAATCAAGTCGGTTTGTGTAACTAGTTGCGAACCCAAGGTTTCTGCCAACACACCCTGCAAGGCTTCTGATTCGGCCTTGGCTTGTGCGTCAGAAATACCAGCGGCCTTGAGTTTTTCCACAAATTTTAGTGTGTCGAATGTGATTGCGGCCATAGTTGTCCCTAGTGAGTTTGATATAAGGGGCAGTTTATCATGTTGTTGACTATCAAGTATCAAGTATCAAGAATACAATGCTAGCCCCGTAGGTCGGATTGATGTCGGGCAGAAAAGCACTACGGGTAAGGGTTGAACCCAATTGCGACGATAGCGTGGTATTATTAATCACCGATTATTTAGAATAGTTTTGAAGCGTAGACCGGATAAGCGATAGCGTCATCCGGCAAATACTGTAAAAAGAATGATAAGTTATAAACAGTGCGTAAGTCCTACTTATTACAAATTAATCCAAAAAGAAAAGTTTTCATAAGGCATTCGCCCCTCTTTATAGCCCATATTATCGAAATGATTTTGTAAACTGTCGATACTACTTTTTGCTTCAAACCCAAGCAATTCAATCTATCGGGCTATCTTTTATCATTCGAATTGCAGGACTACCAAAAAACCATAGCTTTAAAAGCACAGCTTAGCACATATTAATCGTGGTCTGTCCCCTATTTCCCTAAAGCCTGACCCTTTTGATGCTTAAAAAACTGCATAAGTAACTAACCTAACATTGATTTAACGCGCTCTACCACAGCATTGACATCAACAAAATAAGATTTATGAACGCCCTCTCCACTCGCATCTTCAACCTTTCCCCAGACAAACCCATAATTTAAATCGAGCGATGAGAAAAGGTTGGCATGACCATAACTCCAAGCTGAACTAGAGGATTCAATATCAATCAATTGGGTACCTGGCTTACAAAAAACTGCGTTAAACAAACCCGCGCCAGAAGGGCCTACAATAAAATCAGCATCCCTAAAAGCCGCTATCTGTTCACTAACGGAAAACATATCCGGAATAAGCACCTGAAAACCCAATTTTTGCAGCGCTTCTTCCAATTCTTTTTCGTTAATTAATTGGCGTTTGCTACGCGATGCCACCCCTGCTGACCTGGAAACATAAAGAAGTTTACCGAAATTGGCTTTAGGTACTTTCTCAGCTAACGATCTGAGCGCATTTCTGGCTGATTGATGGATAAACAGCGCACTTGCAGGCTCTGAAATAAAATGGGCTACTTCCAATCCGTAATGCATCTTTGGATTCTGAATAATCAAGTCCTTTTCATTATAACCAACCCATTTAAGAATATCTTTTTGATTAGGATGGTGCGCATGAACCAGAATTTTTTTAATTCCGGCATTTTTAAACGCCATTGCCTTAGGTACAATCCGACTTAGAAACGCTCCCCAATTACTTGGCTCAACACTACAAGCAACGCCTATTTCACCTGGAAGCTGCTTTATTTCTTTATTATCAGAAAGTAAGGTAATAGTCTGGCCATCAAGACAACGAAGCGAGGTATCTCTATCAGTGGAATAAATCTGTTGAAAATTGAAATTCGTATCGGACAGGATTCTATCGGTAAACACCAAACCGTCTTTTTCATTAATGGCTGAAAAATGACCATCCAGCATCCAATTAGAATCGGTTGTTAGTTGAAAACTTTCATAATCAACCATTGGCAGAAGTGCCGGAATTTTTCTTCCGGTTTCTAAAGGATCATCTGAAAATAGATGTAGTTTTTTTCTTCTTTCTATCGTTGATGATGACAAGTCAACAGTTATTGACGCAACTATCTTTCTTGGATCGTAAATAAACTTTAAAGCCATCGATTCACATTTATAAAAAAACAATTTATTGATATTTATAATCGTACAAATATTCAATTGTTTAAACTCACCAAAGAAATACTACTAAATTTTGCTAATAGATCATTGCTCGTCAATGACAATATCAAAACAATTTTAAAAGCACAACTTAAACATTTTCAATTAAAACTAACGGTAGTCCTGCAATTGTCATGATTTGAAAAAAGTCAATAGGCTATAATATGGCCTTTTTGCCCCGATGAATTGTCCCCACTGCCACTCCACCGCCGTCGTCAAAAACGGCATCCGCCCTTTGACAGG
>Ga0247835_1000270_pt1 | contig 74848 bp, 66 predicted proteins | sample LaCtaG_3_FD_189912 | JGI IMG/M metagenome (GOLD analysis project Ga0247835, IMG submission 189912) | Freshwater microbial communities from meromictic Lake La Cruz, Castile-La Mancha, Spain - LaCruzMarch2015_13.5m | ecosystem: Environmental > Aquatic > Freshwater > Lake | place: Spain: Castile-La...
ACACCGTCCAGGAAACGTGGTTAGGCTTGAAGGATTTCTTTCATTTCTATTTATGCCCTTGGGTACAACCATGATCGTCTACACCAATCGTTGGGCTATCGGACACCCGCCGACGTGTATTTAGGAATGCGCATGGAATAAGTTCGTCAGTTAAGACCTTTCAGGTTTTTAAAACCTGAAAGGTCTAGCGTGCCATTGCCTACATTATTTCATGCTTATTCCTTAGGAAGGCATTATGAAAAGGATGGATCAACCCATTTTTATCAACCGGCTTCTATCTGTGTTTATGAGATTTTGGTCTAGACAATGGGGAGTACTTTATTCATTTGTGCTTGAAGCCGTACGATTTGTTTATCAATCGCAATCACTGTTGGGTGAGATTCCGTAAATTTGCCTCTCAATTCATCACGTTTTTGCTCTAAAAGGGTAATTTGAGTTTTTATTTCGACTACACCGCTTAGAACATTTTGTGTTTCAATATCAAGGTCAATTGATCCTTGTAAAGGCAACTGGGTTTGACCGCCAAGGTATGGATACCACCACAAGGGTGGTCTATGGACAGAGCAGCGTAGCGGTGTGCCGAGATCGGCAAGCCGATTTGTTCTTGAAAATGTTTTGCAGCCGTTGGCAGGGGAGCAACTGAAATGGCGACAAATTCACGGCTTGCACTTTGACGCCGTGGCCATATTGGACGGCCTTGATCACTTGGAGTGGGAACAGCGGGGTAAAGCAATTAACGTTGACATTCGAAATGCTGTCCGCACCTACAAAGCCGTTAATGGCCTCGTTCTGGGCGTGTGAAATTTTATCCCCATCCACATCCCAAAAAGACCGCACGGTGAAATTGCCGCTGTATGCCCGTTATGGCGTAACGTATGTTTGGATAGTTGATCCGTTGGCGCAAACTTTAGAGGGGGGGGGATGAATTACAACATGGCCGTTGGTTTTTGATTGCCAAACTTAAGGATGACGACAAAGTCGCCGTGCCACTGTTTGATGCGGTGGAGTATTGGCTTTTAGATTTGTGGGGTTAGCCTGATAGAGGATTCCTGTTCTCCAGGCGGGCATAAGTATCTACACATCATTGATTATCTGTTTTAAATCAAGTAGTTAGTATATTTGGCGAAAATTTGAAATTTTATAAAAATCAAATGGTTGCAAAACTTATTTAGATACATATGCCAGGCGGGACTAAGTTTGCTCGTTCCAAGCTCCGGCTTCACTCTATTGAATTAACGAACAACATCCCGTCATCGTAATGTTATGCCTTCATATCGGGTGACAAATGGCCTAACTTACCCAACCATAAATCAATAGTGGTTGCTATCCTAATTATTATGGGCATAGGCCAGAATAGGAAAAATCCTTTTGGCAGTCCGCCCCAGCCTGTTTACCAAGAAAAAATGTTACAATACTGCTAATTTCAAGTTCGTTTCCAAATACAGCTTGCCACTTCGTAATGTTTTACCCCTCTCCTCAAAGGTAATCCGTCCCTCCTATTTCATGCCTTTTTAATGTCGGTATCTCATCCAACTACTTTTTTACTGCCCTATTTTGCGGACAGTGCCGCGCTGTTTTCAGCTTGGTCAGACCAGCCTTGGGCGGTTTTTCTCGATAGTGGCTATCCGTACTGCCAGCAAGGCCGTTATGACATTATCACCGCAGAGCCGCTGTGTACTTTAATCACTTATGGCGAAACCACCACGATTACCTCAGCAAACGAAGTCATCCAAAGCCTAGCCGATCCTTTTTTGTTAATTAAACAACAATTGCTGGCTTGTGCCGGACAAGCGTTGGCTATCCCAGACCTACCTTTTAATGGCGGGGCGATTGGGTATTTTTCTTATGACCTAGTACGGCGATTGGAACATTTGCCTGTAATTGCGGAAGATGCCGAGCAGATTGCCGAAATGTCGGTGGGCATTTACCAATGGGCAGTGATAGTCGATCACCAGCAGAAACTAAGCACATTGGTGGCGCAAGGATTGGATGAGCAGCAATGCGCGGGTTTGGTGGCGTGTTTTAGTGTGCTGCCGGAAAAAGGGCTAAAACGTCCGTTCGCCGTGCTCGGTGACATCCGTCCGAATATGGACAGGGCGGCTTATGCTGTAGCGTTCCAGCGCATTAAACAATATTTGCTGGAGGGCGATTGCTACCAAGTCAACCTCTCGCAACGTTTCGTCGCCACTTGCGAAGGCGATCCTTGGTTGGCTTACCAAGTTTTGCGTAAAGCCAATGCTGCCCCGTTCAGCGCGTATCTGAACATGCCTGAAGTGCGTATTTTAAGCACTTCACCAGAACGTTTTTTACAACTCAAAGACGGTAGGATTGAAACCAAACCGATTAAAGGCACGCGTCCGCGCAAAGCCGATGCCGCCGAAGACTTGCAACAAATTGATTTGCTTGAAAATAGCCACAAAGACCGCGCCGAGAATTTGATGATTGTCGATTTGTTACGCAATGACATTGGCAAAACCTGCAAAAATGGTTCCGTGCAAGTGCCAAAACTGTTTTCTGTGGAAAGTTATGCAACCGTGCATCATTTGGTTAGCACCGTGACGGGCGAACTTGCTGAAAGCCAACACGCGCTGGATTTGTTGCGTAGCTGTTTCCCCGGCGGTTCCATCACTGGCGCACCGAAAATCCGCGCGATGGAAGTGATAGAAGAATTGGAGCCGCATCGCCGTGGCATTTATTGCGGTTCAATTGCTTACATCGGTTTTGATGGCAACATGGACAGCAACATCGCCATCCGAACATTGGTGGAGTCCGCTGGAACTATCCGCTTTTGGGCGGGCGGCGGCATCGTCAATGATTCGGTGTTGGACGATGAATACCAGGAATGTTTCGACAAAGCGGCGGCGTTGCTTAAGGTTTTACAACAATTAAGAAAGCCAGATGATAGTGATTAAATTGGGCGGCAGTCTGGCTGAGTCGGGTCAATTACTGGCCAGTCTGGATACCATTGATAAAAACTATCAGGACAAGTTGGTGGTGATTGTGCCAGGCGGTGGCGGTTTTGCTGAGCAAGTGCGCTTAAGCCAACAAATCTGGCAATTGGATGACCGCACCGCCCATGCGATGGCGATTTTGGCGATGCAGCAAATGGCTTTGTTGTTTCACGGGCTGAAAAAGCAATTCGTGCTGGCGCGTTCGGTCAAAGAAATCAGTATGGGGCTGGCTTCATCCAATGTGATCATCTGGTCGCCGGATGTGGATGAACTCAATCAAGCCGGTATTGCCGCAAGCTGGGATATCACTTCTGACAGCCTAGCCGCGTGGCTGGCGAATACGCTTTCAGCAGAAGCCTTGGTGCTGGTAAAATCCGCAGCCATTGATATACAGGATACGCAACGGACTTGGGAAGCGTTAGCCAAGCAAGGCATCGTCGATAACGCTTTTGACTATTTTGCTGCCCAAGCGGCTTTGCCAATAAAGATAATTAACGCGGGGGAATTTAATGGCCGGTCATCATAAACAGGCTAATGGACTAGTCATTCTGTCTTTGCGCGTGGTCAGGAAGATTATTGCCAATAGGCTACAGGCTTTTTTTTTCCATGCCCGTGAATCTATTGGCGAGCCTAAGCGCATGATTGTTGTGGCGCAAGTGGAACAAGCGTGCGTGAGTTTGCAGGATACCCGTGATAGCTTTGCCGATGCTTTGGAGCGGTTTAATGGCTTGGTGTCTTCACCAGACACGGGATTGGAGCGTAAATACCAACTGCTGAATCGGCAATACCAATTTTGCCGCGCCAAATCAGAGGCCGTCAGCCAGCGTATCCATGCCATAGAAGAAGTGAGTGAGGCTTTGTTTAAGGAGTGGGAAAAGGAATTGGATGAATACAGCAACCGCACGATGCGTACTCACAGCAAGAATCAATTAAAACTGGCCCGGCGGCAATATTCCCGTTTGATCAAGGCCATGCACAAGGCTGAAAGTAAAATTCAGCCCGTGCTGGCAGCGTTTAAAGATCAAGTCTTGTATCTTAAGCATAATCTTAATGCCCATGCGATAGCCGCTTTACAACAAGAGTTTGTTGAGATTGGTTTGGACATTTCCCAGTTGCTTTTGGCGATGGAGCAAATAATTGCCGAGGCCAACCAATTTGTGAATGCCCTTTCCCTTCAAAATAGCATGGCGCAAAAAGCTTTGCCTAGGCGGTAGCTTTACAGTTTATAAAGGATGTCGTTGGCTTTATCTTTAGGGTCTTCTTTTTTGGTGGCTTTACGGTTTTCCTGATCCATGCGCTCGCGGCCAAATTTAGTGATCATTTCTCCCCAACTTGAATATTGTTCATAGCCTTTATAACCAGCATTTTTACGTTCTTGGTAGATTTCTTTGCCTATTTCGATGATTTCTTCTGGTTTTTTGCTATCAATCAATGTAAGGAATTTGCTGTCATCTTTGTTGGCGTCACGGATAGTCCAAAATGACACTTCAAATTCAATGCGGCTTTCAGAAGGCAAGCGCTGCTTTAAGACTTTGACGGAACGGTAAGCGGTTTTAAGCGAATGGCCATTGATTTCCTGACCTTTATTACAGGCCACCAACGTGGTACAGCTTAATAGGATGAGCAAAACGGAAAGTTTTTTCATAAAGATAACCTCGAAGTGTATGACAGTTTTTGTTGTTATTTTTTAGGAGTTGTTATTTTATAGTTATAGTCGTTGTTGTTATAGTTGCCAAATAAAAGTAAGCAATTGTCTTTGTGTCCCGTTTGTATTAATTTTTTCATAAGTAATCGCACCATAAATTTTAAAATTGGTCTTGCGATTACTTATGAAAAATTAATAACTTATGGGACGATTAATACTTGCACAGCAGACCCATCAATAAAATAATTATTTTGTGGCTTCGGGTAGTGTTTAAACCACCAACTCACCAAGCAACTAAATGCAATTAATATTTTGGTAAGGCCTAAACAAAGTAAAATCGTTGGTTATTATAACCCTGAGCTAAACAACTATGCTGGAATTTATCCAAATATTAAAACAGCGTTATCAAGCCATAGTTGCTCTTCCCGGCAAGTTTTCCGGCAACGTCGATTATCGGCGGCGCATAGCCCAACTGACGCTTGCTGAGGCTTTTGTGCGTAAGGGTCAATGGCTGGAATCCAAAGACAAACAAGTCTTGCAAGTGGCGGTGATCGGCCCGACCCAAGCGGGCAAAAGTTCGTTGGTGAATGTGTTACTCAACAGTCAGGCGGCGGGAGTCAGCCCTTTGGCGGGCTATACGGTACATCCCCAAGGGTTCTGCCATGGTGTGGGTCGAGACGATTGCCAAGGTTTGCAGCGCTATTTCGGACGTTTCCAATGCCTCCTGCCTGAGCAATTGGGCAGGCAACGTTTTGATAGTTATGCCTTGAGCGAAATTTTCACGCAATCACCCTATTTACCCGCTTGCGTGTTATGGGATACACCTGATTTTGATTCAATTGATTCAGAGACTTATCGGGAGGGTGTGTTGAGGGCCATCGCTCTTGCCGATGTCTTGATATTGGTGGTCAGCAAAGAAAAATACGCCGACCAATCGGTGTGGGAAATGATGGCGGAAGTTGCGGCATTGAACCAACCGACCTTGATTTGCCTTAACAAGCTTGCCGAAGGTTCAGAAACCTTGTTGATCCCGTCGTTAAAGGAAAAATGGCAGCAAACCCGCAGTGATGCGTTTCCAGAAGTCGTCCCTTTGTATTATCAAAAAAACACGGGGACGCCATTATGGCCTGACAAGTACAAAAACAGCATCGCGCAACTGGCAAATAAAGTCACCCCTCATAAACATGCCCGGTTTGAACAGGCCTTGTTGCAAAAACATTGGCAAACGTGGTTGGAGCCTGTGCGTGAAGAGCATCAATTATTGGATGATTGGCAAGCCCTGCTGGATGAGGTGCTGGAACAGGCCCTAAACAATTACCAACGCGATTACCTGAACCACCCGCATCATTACGAAACTTTCCATCAGGCAATGGCTGAATTATTGACTTTGTTGGAAATTCCAGGGTTGGCAGGGTTCATGACCGGGATGCGCAAGGCCCTGACTTGGCCTATGCGCCAGGTAATGAAATTGGGGCGCAAACGTTTGCATATCACCGACAGCAGCCATGAAGTCAAACTGCTGAACCAGCTTGCCGAACACGCCTTAATCCAGCTTGCCGACCATTTGCTGGATAAATCCGGACAGGGCAAGCAGCGTGATTGGTGGCAAGAATTAAGTGCTTTGCTACGCTACCAACGCTCAAGCATGTTGCAAGAGTTTACCGGAGCGGTAAAAGCTTACCATCTGGCATTTCAGCAAGATGTGGAAGAATCTGCCAGGCACTTATACCATAAATTACAAGAACAACCCTTGGTGTTGAATAGCATCCGTGCCACCCGGGTGACGGCGGATGCGGCGGTAATTGCGTTGACTTTGCATACCGGCGGTATTGGCGTGCATGACTTGGTGATTGCGCCCGCCATGCTCACAGTCACCTCTTTGCTTGCCGAAAGCGCCATCGGCAGTTACATGCATAAAGTCGAGGCGAATTTGAAACAGCAACAGCTCAAAGCTGTCAACCAGGCCTTGTTTGCCGGAATCTTGCTGTACGCACTCAAAGCCTTGCCGAAGCAATTGGCAAGTGCCACGCATTTCAATATTTCACCCGAACAGTTACGGGCAATGGAACAGCAACTGACAGAGAAACGCCATGGTTTACGATTACTCTGAGGTGGTAGAAAACACCCAAGCTTGGGCGCAGCAAGCAATGGTTGCGGGTTGGATTAATGCTGAAACGGCAGAAACCTTAGCCAGCTTGGACATGAAATCGCCGGATAATTTATTCAACCAGCAAGAAGCACGGCCTTTGATCGTTGCATTTTTAGGCGGAAGCGGAGTCGGCAAAAGTTCTTTGCTAAACCGTTTGGCTGGCAAACCCATTGCTCGTGTCGGTGTGGAACGTCCGACTTCACGGGAAGTCACTTTATTCCATCATCACAGTGTCGCCATTCAGCAATTGCCTGAGCATTTCCCTATCACCCAGATCAAAATTGCCCAACACGAAGAAGAAGCCAAAAAACAGATGATCTGGATCGATATGCCGGATTTTGATAGCACCGAGCAGGCCAACAAACAATTGGTGTTGCAATGGTTGCCGCATATTGACGTGCTGATTTATGTGGTCAGCCCGGAACGCTACCGAGATGAAAAAGCCTGGCAAATCTTGCTGGCTGAAGGCGCGAAACATGCTTGGCTGTTTGTGCTCAACCAATGGGACAGGGGACAAGACGAACAATACGAAGATTTTAAACAACAATTGCATAAAGCCGGATTTTTTGAACCCATCATCTTCAAGACCATTTGCGCGGACGAATGGCATGAAGATGAATTTGCTACCCTGGAAACAACACTGATTAACCTTGCCCAAGGCCATACCGTGCAGCAATTGCAACAACGCAGCCAATTCCTTCGAAAAAAAACCTTGCAAGGTCAATTGGAAGCCATTCGATCAACATTTGCCGCACAAATGTCCTTGGCTGATGTAGATGCACTTTGGCAAAACCAATGGCAACAAACCCGCACCGTCTTGCAACAAGGATTTAGCTGGCCTATCAAAAACGCCGCCAATTATTACGCCGAACACGCCCCCGATTTGCTTAGCCATCCGCAAGCCAGCCGTGTTGATTTATGGGACCATTGGGCGCAAGCGCGTTTTGATGATGCCTTGGACACGTTCATCCTTGACTCCGCTCAACAAGGTTTACCCGTCATGCCTTTGAAAACCGCCTTGGTGGAATTGCGCGGCAACGCCAGCAAAACCTTGCAAGCCCAAGCTGAGTTAGGTGTGAGAATGGCCTTGGCAAATCCGGGACACAGTTTGCATCGGATGTTTTTGAAACTGATGCGTTTGGCAGAAATCATCCTGCCGTTGGCGGCGATGGGCTGGGTTGGCTACCAAGTTTTTATGGGTTTTTATCATAGCAACCAGACCAACACCCATTATTTGGGCGCGGATTTTGCCATTCACAGCACGTTATTGATTGCCATCACTTGGCTAGTGCCGTTTTTTATCCTAAAAAAATCCCAGCCTTCCCTGCAAAAAAGTGCGTTGAAAGGGCTAGATAAAGGTATCCAGCAAGCATTTGATTTGCTTGATGATGAGGTGTTGCAAAACTTGGAAATCTACGATCGTGCCCATTCGGAACAACTCCAGCAGCTGGATGCTTTGATCAGGCAATGCCATTGCCCAGAATTGGAGTCACGATTGTGCGTGGACAATAACGGCGTGTTGGGGCGCATGTTGGTGGATTGAAGTTAGTCTTGGCTTATTTTACTGCCGCACGATCAACAAACTTTAGCCGGGCAAATACCGGATCATGGTCAGACATGGATAAGCCGTTTTTCAGCGGACGCGTGTCTATAAACCATTGTTCCGCCACCACTTTACAAGGGCCACCGGCAAAGATGTGGTCAATGCGCTGATCAGGATGTAAAACGGGATTAACTGGCGGGCTGTTAGCCAGCGTATAGGCATTTTCTAACAGCGGCGGTTGTAAATCCGCGCCCGTAAAGCGGCGGTAACGTTCATCACGGGCAGTGGTGTTAAAGTCGCCCGTGACGATAATCGGCAAGCCCCAGCTAAGTGCCGCTATACGCTCACGAAACATGGTCGCGCTGGGTTCTTTATTGACACTGGCATTATCGAAATGGGTGTTGGCAAATAGAAACGAAAAACCGTTAGCCTTCTCACGCAACAGCACCCAATTGACATAACGGATTACCGATAATGGGCGGAAGCCCAAGGACATCGGCAACTCCGGGGTATTGCCCAGCCATAACTGCCCGGCATCCAATGGTTCAAAACGATTGGTTTTAAACAATATAGCCGAATCACCGTACTGAAAATTTCCTAAATGGTAGCTAACTAAGGTGTATTGGTCTAAAGGCACAATCGCAGCAATATCACTATCTGCACCCATTTCCTGCAGACCCAGCAAATCCGGCGTAAAACTGGCGATACGGCTGCGGATTTCCGGCAAGCGCACCGACCAAGGAAGTTCCCCTTTGCCCGTTTCCCCGTTGCGGAAACGGGCAGCCATTTTCTCTAAAAATGCCGAACCATACATGACGTTATAACTCAAAACTTGCAAAGGTTCAGTATTGCAGCTTTGATTTTTGGCATCATGCCTGGCATCCGGCAAGCTACGCGCAAATCCACCACCCGTGTAAGCGGCAATATATTGCCAACCTTGGAAACGAAGGAAAGCCAACAGAGTCAGCAGGAAAATGACTAGGCTGATCGTGATAGGTTTTAACCAATACAACATGAAGTGTCTCTCAAAAAAGAATGTCATCCCATTGTGGGTGGGTAAAACCTATTTTGCCTGACTTACAGGGCAAAAGACAAAGGAATCTCGATTAAATCCGGCTACGGCCCCTACTCCGGCTTCAAATAAGTCGACAAGGCATACCGTAACATTAACAATGTCATTGCAACCGGATAGAGCATGTAATGGTCCAGCAATTCCAAACTCACCAAAACCAACACCATCACCATCCAAGATTTGATTTGAAGATTTTTTGCGAGCAGTTGCAACTGGCGTAAAACTTCCTTATCAATATTTTGCCGTTGGCCAATAAAAAATAATTCAACAAATGCCGTCATAAAAACAAAATATAAGGCGTATGCAAAAAAAACTGGGGTATCGTCTTTAAACAAAGGTTGCCAGTACGCATACCAAACCAACAGCACACTGCCCGAAAACAAATCATGCCACAGCCGGGAAAAACCTCGGTCAAGAATTACCGCCACGATACTCAGCAACGCAACGGCCAAACCGCCATACAAAACCCATGGTGTCACCAGCCAACTCAGCCAAGGACTGGTGGCCTGCAATAAAAAACATAAGCCTAAACTGAACCCGATAAATAGAAACATACCCGCCTGCACAAATTAATCATAAGATATTTTTGTTATGCCAAAAAATCGGGGAGGAGTAAAGTTAAAACTTGTTGTTATGAAAAAGATGGCATTAAAACAGTTGAATATACAACAATTACCATGTGATTTTGTATTCCGCTGATGATTTGTTAGGTTTAGCATTAACAATCATTTAAATTTCAGGTGGATTTTGTCGTTATTCTTAGCCAATCTGGTTTTGAAGCTTATGACAAGACCTAGCGGGTATGTCATAACTAAAAAGTGGCTTGAGAAAATGAGACTGACAAGTATCGAGTTAAAAACCTGTTTTTCGGACTGGAAGCTTTTTAATGGAGGAAAAAGGTTGGATCAACTGCTGCAAAAGGCTGGAAGGTGTTGGGTCATTAATTCCATAACTCGTAGGCCACGCTTTTTTTGGCAGGTAAAAAGTGCCGAAAAGTTTGTCCATCCAAGGCAGCAAGGAGGCATAGTTTTTGTTAATAAACTCCGGGGCATCGTTGGCATGATGCCAATGGTGGAATGCCGGAGTTGAAACGACCCATTCCAACCAACCAAATCGCCAACGCAGATTCGCGTGTATGAAAAATCCCCAAATGGTACCAACCAAAGTAACCAATAAAGGTATCAAATCCAAACTATTGCCACTAACTTGAGCCAAACCAAATAAATACATGGGGACAAAACCACACAGACGAGGAAAAGCCAAATCAATAGGATGGGCACGAGTATTGACCAACCAATCTATATGTTCCGCGCTGTGATGGATCGCATGGAAACGCCATAGAAAAGGGATTTCGTGCATCCAACGATGCCCCCAATAAGTGCCAAACTCCCCAACAATCATAGCCGCACCAAAACGCGACCACATTGGCAAATTGGCGGCAGATTCAAGGAACTCTTCGGGGATAAAGCCATTAAGTCCAAGCGCGATTAATGACATTGGCAAGACGATAAAAAACTTAGGCAAAAGGCCGCTTAAAAAAAAATAAATGAAATCAATAAGAAACGCTTTACGGAAAAATTTGCGAGGATGTAAAGGAAACAATTTTTCCAAAGGGGCAAAGATAACTAGGATGATCAGCAACCAAATTGATAGCCTGAAGACATCGATCGCTAAAGAAGCCAGGTGAAGTTGTAGGAAAATTTCCATAATTCCAGAAAAAGATATAAACATAGGCCAGTGTCATTTAAGAATCGGGACTGGCTAATACCAACTTTTCAATTAAACGTTGGCAATTATTTTTGCCCGTTCACGTCTTCTCAAAAAAGCAAAAGCAACGCCACCTAACACCAACAACAAAATGCTGCTAGGCTCTGGAACTTGTTCAGTTAAAGAAATGCCATCAATCAAAGAAAAAGGTGGTTGTCCTAATGGCCCACCTAAAGCTAAAAATCCAATCAATTCACTTTGTGCTGTTGCCCTAAAAGTCATAGTTTGTGATTCCCATGGTGTAAAGCCTTTACTCTTATTGTTCATCACGCGCGAATACTGGCTTTGCCCCCCAGTTATGACTTGCGTGTTGTTCGTATAAAATTGTCCATTTGGCAGCCGGATGCTATTTGTATTGGTCAGCGAACCTCCAAAAGAAACCTTCCAATGGCTCATGGTATCACCATAAAATCCAGTTTGTTGAGCCGCCGCTTGATAAAAATTCAGTTGGTACAATTGTCCCACAGTCAAACCACTGACAGTTTGATACAGGGTAGTCAATTGGTAGGCACCATCACTAACAATGAATTTGCCTCCATTAGGACTGGTTGCCGGAATGGTATTAAGCCCGCCATTCCCGGCATCCCACAACCTAATTCCATTTGTACCGTTGATGCTGGTACCAGCAGTACCTGGATAAGCCAAAAAGGTATAGCCATTACCTCGACCAGCACCTATAGTCCACCCCGTTAGATTAGTGGAGCCACTTGAAATCTTAGTTGATCCGGTGACACTGGAGGCAGTGGAATCAAACGAACCATTGTTGATTAAATTGACTTGTACTGCAAAGGGTGAACCAGATAGCAATAATAAGAACGCACCAACTCCAAAAAAGAGCAGTTTAAGCAAAGTATTTTTTGGTTTGCTGGTTGGGGGAATTATTTTTTGTATCATTGGTTTTTGCTCGATAAATAGTAGATTTCAATTATTAATGCAATTATTATGTCAATTATTTTAAAAACCAAGTATTTTTAAAAAACACTCTATTAGATTCCAATTGGCCTCTTTTTTAAGCAAATTCATCACCTTACTTGAATGGCAGAGTGACAATAATTGTTATAGGCTGACAATAATTTGTCCGTTTTAAGCAAATTTATGCGAAAAATTAACAGTTGTTGCCAAGTCTTTGAGAAATGCCAGGTTTTAATGTTTGAGAATTAATGCGTTGGAACATAAAGACAATACCGGATGCGCCTGATTTTTGGTATGTCAAACTAACGCATCCCGCCTGAAAACAAACGGTAAGCAGGGTTTTCGGTTGCTTCTTGATAGATAAAACCTAATTCTTCCAGGCATTGTTCAAAAGATTTTTGTTCCGATAACGGCATTTGCAAGCCCATCAAAACCCTGCCAAAAGCCGCACCGTGATTGCGATAATGGAACAGGCTAATATTCCAACGTCCACCCAACTCGATCAAAAATTTCAACAACGCGCCGGGGCGTTCGGGAAACTCGACGCTGTAGATGATTTCGTGCAATTCGCAGGGGGCGTGACCACCGACCATATAACGGATGTGTTCTTTTGCCAAATCATTGGTGGTCATATCGGTGACCGCGAAGCCTTTTGATTGAAGATGGCTGATTACCGTTGCGCGGTCTGCTTCCAGGCCGCTGCTGGAAATGCCGACAAACACTTGTGCCAATACCGCATCAAAATAGCGATAATTGAACTCGGTGATGCTCCGTCCGCCCAGCAATTTACAAAACGCCAAAAAACTGCCAGGCTCCTCAGGGATGCTGACCGCCAGCAGAATCTCGCGGTGTTCACCTACTTGCGCCCGTTCTGCGACATAGCGCAAGCGGTCAAAATTGATGTTCGCGCCACTGTCTATCGCCACCAATGTTTGTCCGGATATTTGTCCACGCTCGACATATTTTTTCAAACCTGCAATCGCCAACGCACCTGCAGGTTCGGCAATGGAGCGGGTGTCATCAAAAATATCCTTGATTGCCGCACAAATTTCGTCAGTGTTGACGGTGATGACTTCATCGACATATTTTTGTGCCAAACGAAACGGCTCCGCGCCAACTTGTTTGACCGCAACCCCATCAGCGAACAAACCCACCTGATTCAAGATAACCCGGCTACCTGCTTGCAAAGCTTGGTTTAGGCAATCGGCATCATCCGGTTCGACGCCGATGATTTTAATGTCGGGGCGCACAAATTTGGCATAAACGGCGATTCCCGCCAACAATCCGCCACCACCTACGGGAACGAAAATAGCATCCAAATCAGCGGTGAGTTGGCGGAGGATTTCCATCGCCACCGTACCTTGACCTGCGATAACATCAGGATCATCATAAGGATGAATAAAAATTCGCTGGGATACATCCGCCAATTGCTGGGCATAGGTGTAGGCTTCACTGTAAGAATCACCGAACAGTTCAATTTCGGCTCCCAAAGCACGGACTGATTTGATTTTAATTTCTGGTGTGGTCGTAGGCATGACAATTAAGGCATTGATACCTAAACGGTTTGCCGACAAAGCCACCCCTTGGGCATGGTTACCGGCCGAGGCGGCAATCACACCCTGCTTCCTTTCGGCGGCAGTTAACAACGACATTTTATTGTAGGCACCGCGTAGTTTGAACGAGAACACAGACTGTAAATCTTCACGCTTTAAGTAGACGGTATTTTGTAAACGTTCAGACAAGGAGCGGGCGAAATCGAGAGGGGTTTCGATGGCTACATCGTAGACTTTGGCGCGAAGTATTTTTTCTATGTATTTTTGGGGCATGAGTTAAAAATTCGGCTGAATAATACGGGGTTCTGCGGTATTATTAACTGTTTAACAAGTGCATGCATTAAAATCGTTCTTTTTTATTAATCGTCCCAAAAGTTCGCGCACAGTATGATTAGGGTACTGTGCGCGAACTTTTGGGACGATTAATAAATCCAGTCAATAAGTTATGTGTGTTTCATAAGTAATCGCAAGACCAATTTTAAATTTTATGGTGCGATTACTTATGAAACACACATAACTGAAAAGGCTTTGGCAAGCACTTGTGAAACATACATAACCTACAAGATTGGTATTACGATCCCATAAATTCTTGCACCATATAAAAAAGATATCGTGCAAAAATTTATGGGATTGTAATAACGCACACCCCAATAATTTTACAGGAGCTACAACCATTATGACCCAAGACGAATTAAAACAAAAAGTTGCCCATGCCGCCTTACCTTATGTAAAAGATGTCGGCATCATCGGCGTAGGTACGGGATCAACCATTAAACACTTCATCAATTACTTGGCTGACATGAAGGGTGAAATTGAAGGCGCTGTGTCCAGCTCGGAAGGCACCACCGAACATCTAAAAAAAGTCGGCATCCCAGTGATGGATTTGAACGCGGTCGGCCCGTTGCAAGTGTATGTCGATGGGGCAGACGAAATTAACCCATTAAAACAATTGATTAAAGGTGGCGGTGCGGCCTTGACGCGCGAAAAAATCATCGCCGCCGCCAGTGAGAAGTTTATTTGTATTGCTGATGGCTCCAAACGGGTTGATGTATTGGGCAAATTCCCTTTACCAGTGGAAGTTATCCCAATGGCTAGAAGCTATGTTGCTAGGGAATTGGTGAAATTGGGCGGCACGCCTGTTTATCGTGAAGGTTGCGTGACCGATAACAGCAACCATATTTTGGATGTCCACGGTTTGACCATTTCAACACCGATTGAATTGGAACGGCTGATAAACAATATCACGGGCGTGGTTTGTGTCGGCTTGTTTGCCGTGCGTCCAGCCGATATTGTGCTGGTTAGTGATGGCGAAAGCATTCTTTCATTTTAAGGCAATTTCTTAAGAACGTGAATTTAAAGCGTCGCGAGCGGTTCGGGAGCAAGGCGCACGGCCCGGAGAAACCGGAAAGTGCGGAAGTACATGAGTATTTCTAGCTCCGCACAGTCCAGCAATCGAACCGTGTAGTAGCATTTAAAACGCGTTCCAAGCCTTAATTGGCATTGGAAAAGTAACAAAAAAGGCTTAACGAGTAATCATTAAGCCTTTTATAAAATAGGCAAAATATTATCAGCTATATCAAGCTTCTAAAACCACGGCTGCCTTAAGTTTCTTCATTGCATTTTGTTCCAACTGCCGTATCCGTTCAGCCGAAACATTGTAACGATCCGCCAACTCATGCAAGGTGGCTTTTTTTTCTGCCAACCAACGGCTAGTAACAATATCCAAGCTACGCTCATCCAAAGTTGCCATCGCATCGTGCAGTAAATCATGCTCATGTCCGCCCCAATCGGCCTTTTCCAACAGCGTCGCAGGATCAGCGCCGTGTTGCTGAAGATAATTAGCCGGCGCCATATAACTGTCTTCGTCCGAATCATCGTCACTCATGTCAAAAGGCATATCACGGTTACCCAAACGTTTTTCCATTTCGTAGACGCTGCTTAATTCAACTTTCAAGTCGCCTGCAATGGCTTCGGCTTCATCATTGGACAACCAACCCAAATCATCTTTGGATTTGCGTAAATTGAAAAATAGTTTGCGTTGCGCTTTTGTGGTCGCGATCTTAACGATAGCCCAATTTTTAATGACGTATTCATGGATTTCAGCCTTTATCCAATGCACGGCGAAAGAAACCAAACGTACACCCATGTCGGGATCAAAACGCTTGACGGCTTTCATCAAGCCTACGTTACCTTCTTGGACAATATCTGGCATTGACAAACCATAGCCGCTATACCCTTTGGCGACATGGACGACAAAACGTAGATTGGTCATGACCAGTTGTCGAGCCGCTTCCAAATCTCCGTTATCCCGATATTTTATAGCCAGTTCATGTTCTTGTTCAGAGGTTAATTTAGGCATCTGCCTGACAAGATTCAGGTAGGCATCAAAGGTGCCAACCGATAAATTGGACGGTAAAGTTAAAGCATTGCTCATAAAAGTCCCTCAATAGGTAAAAACTTGATTAAATTTTAGCACTCAGCCACAGTGAGTGCCAACAGTTTTTTAAAGTTCAAGTTTTTATTCGGGTTTTGTATGCCGTAGTTGATACATTAAAACAGCCCAAGACCCTACAACCCCCAATAAAGACGAAATCCCGATTAATTTAAGGGTTTCTGCGAAACTAAAAAAAACCAAATGAAAATTGCCACCATAAAGGGAGGATAGGGTTTCTACAGGCGATCTTAATATCAGCATCATCACCGTAACGATAAACCAAGCCGCAATACCCGATATGAAACCAATCCATAGACCGGCGTATAAAAATGGTCTTTGAATAAAGCCATGAGTGGCACCGACCAGTTGCGCGACAATCACTTCTTCACGGCGGCTATGCAACTCCAGACGAATGGTGTTTGCGGTAATAAACAACACCGCCAATCCTAACATAAGATTGAGTAGGGTCGCGGCACAATCGCCAACGGCAATAATCGACTGCAATCGCTCCAACCATTGCATATCCATTTGGGCAAGATCAACATCCACATTTTGTTGGAATTCATGCAACAATGCTTCAAGTTGGTGTTTATCGGTTAGGGAATTTTTTGGCAATACTTGGATAACTATTGGTAAGGGGTTTGTTTTTAAGGCAGAAATCGCTGCCCCAAATCCACTGTAGGTTTTAAATTCCGTTAAAGCCTGTGCTTTGCTAATCAAGGAAACGTGTTGTACTTCAGATTTGTTCCTGATGGTTTCCGCTAATTTTGCGGCATGAAATTCTGAAACTTCCTCTTTAAGAAACAAAGAAATTTGGGTGCTGGTCTCCAAATGGCTTGTCAATTGCTGGAAATTGACCAGCACCAGATAAAAACCGCTAGCCAAGGATATGGCAATCGCGAGTACAGCAACTGTCATGACAGAAGTGAATGGTGATGCAACCAAACGGCCTAAACTTGAAAAAAGGGCATGGGCATGAAGGTCGCGATAGGCATTTAACTTATCGATAAAACTTCCGCCAGCGTCAGTATTTTGGCGGTTGTCAGATTTTGTTGGTTTATGGTATTTTGGCGGCTTGACTTCCCGTGTTTGTTGACGCCTTTTGTTATATTTTTTCATTTAGCTTGAAACCAATTGGCCATGATCAAGCTTTAATACCCGATAATTCATTTTTTTAATCAACGAAATATCATGCGTTGCAATGAATACGGTAACACCGACTTGTTGGAAGCTTTCAAACAAGCCCATTATTTCAGTAGATAATTCAGGATCAAGATTACCTGTCGGCTCATCGGCGACAATAATCGGTGGTTTATTTACCACAGCACGTGCAATACCGACCCGTTGTTGTTCCCCACCTGACAAAGCCAATGGAAATTTTTTTTCCTTACCTGACAGGCCAACTTTATCCAAAACCGCCCTCACCTTACGGCCAATTTCCTGATGCCCAAATCCTGCTATAACCAATGGCAATGCGACATTGTCAAATACCGTCCTGTCTTGTAAAAGCTTGTAATCTTGATAAATAAAGCCCATTTTACGACGGAGGTAAGGAATTTGTTTTTCCTTTGCATGGCTTAGGTTTTCGCCATCAAGAAATATTTGGCCTTTATTGCAGCACTCCATCATCCCAATCAATTTTAACAACGTACTCTTGCCTGCCCCCGAATGGCCAGTGAGAAAAGCAAGCTCACCATGCCGTAAATGGAAACTGACATCACGCAATACTTCACCGGTTTCCTGATAGCGTTTACTGACATTTTGAAACTGTAACATAGGCTTTTAAGTAAATTATGGCTCAATCATTGGCAAATAGGGCATCTACAAAATTTTCGGCATTAAAGTCTTGCAAATCATCAATACCTTCGCCTATGCCAATAAAACGGATGGGAATGCCTGATTGTTTTGCTAAGGCAAAAATTACCCCGCCTTTTGCCGTACCATCCAATTTGGTCAACACCAAGCCCGTTAATGCCACAGCCTCATTGAATATTTTTGCTTGTGACAAGGCATTTTGTCCTGTCCCAGCATCCAAGACCAGCAACACTTCATGCGGTGCAGTATCATCCAACTTAGCCATGATGCGTTTAATTTTCTTCAACTCGTCCATCAGATTGGATTTGGTGTGCAGGCGACCCGCTGTGTCAGCAATCAACACATCTATACCTTTGGCTTGGGCGGATTGAACCCCATCGAAAATGACTGAAGCCGAATCTGCACCAGTATGCTGCGCTACGACATGGATATTGTTGCGTTCACCCCAGGTTTGCAGTTGTTCAACCGCCGCCGCCCGAAACGTGTCGCCCGCCGCCAACATAACACTGTAGCCTTGCACTTGCAGACGTTTAGCCAATTTTCCAATAGTTGTGGTTTTCCCCGCGCCATTAACTCCAACCACTAAAATGACATAAGGTTTATCTTGTTCCGGGATAGACAATGGCTGGTTGCATGGTTGTAAAATAGTCAGCAAGTCTTCTTTCAAGGCCGCTGACAATGCTGCACCATCACTTAGTTGTTGGCGTTCAAGGCGTTGTGTCAACTGTGTAATTATGTCGGTCGTAACAGTAATGCCTATATCCGCCATCAATAAACGGGTTTCCAGTTCCTCAAGCAAATCTTTATCAATTGCCTTGGATCCTAGTGTGAGATTTGACAAAATCCCGCCCAAGCCTGAACGGGTTCGCTTTAATTGGCTTTTCAACCGCATTAACAACGATTCAGAAGCGGGTACTTCGTATATCGCGTCGGCAATATCAGCAGCAATACTGACAACTGCCGGCTCAGGCTTAGTAAGAGCCGATTCGTGTTCAATAAAACCGTAACGACTATAAAAACTGATCGTCAACAACGGCAACATTAACAATGCCGCTACGGCATTATGGGCGATTACAACCCAAATAGGCATTTCAAATTTATAACCTGCAATGCCTAAACTTATTTCGACAAAAACCAACAGGCTTAACCATAAAGCAGACGCTTTGACTGGTTTGGGTTTGTTTGCTGACAAACTAACCCAAATGAATACAGTAATTAGCATGAAACATGCTAATGCTCCCCAGCGGTGCAAAACATTGATCGCTACTTGCTGGTCGTAAGATAAATCACCACTATAACACTTAAGCAGACCGCCCAATAAATTCAATGCATTTTTATAGTCTGCGGTTGGCAGCCATTGTCCGTTGCATTGTGGAAACCCGACACAGATTAAACTGGCATGGTTGGCACTAATCCATGCGCCTAAACTAATCTGTAAAAACAGAACTAGCATCACTATCCGGCAAAACCAAACTGAAGAAGGCTTGATTAATAAATTGAGCTTGGCTTTACCGCGCAAATACAATCGGTACAATAGCCAAAAACTAACTAGACCTAAAATTATGCTGCCCATTACGACTATCGGCATTGCATGTGACCGAACCAGCCAATAATTTAAAATGGCTTGCAAGCCGTAATTAAGCAACAAGGCCAGCATTGAAGCCACTGCAAAAAATCGATAGGTTTTTTCCCGCCAACTTAAAATAGCCATTGGCAAAAATACCAAACCTAATAACGCGTAAGCATATCGGTAAGCTAGCTCTTTCCAGATATCTAAAAGGTCAACTTCAGAAGGCATATTCAACTGTGATATGTCACCGATAAACAACTGACCATAACATGTCGGCCATTCGGGGCAGCTCAAATGTCCACCCGAAAATCGGCTGTAAGTACCTAATACGACAACGGTTAACGCCAATACCACGCTAAACAGGGTTAATTTTTTAAACATTACTTCGTATTCCCTTTTTTTAGCCAATTTGGGAGATTTTCAATAGGTGCATCAGATCACTTTTCACTTGGTAAGGATCAAATCCTGGCTCGTATTGCATCATCAAGTTGCCCAGTGGGTCGATTAAAAACATCATGCCTTCGGGAATATCGCCTTTTCTGATATCGGTCATTTTTTTTACCAAGCTATTGCTAGGTTTAATCCTAATTAAATCAGAAATTGAAGCAAATTCTGGTTTTTCCAAACCTATCAATTTTGCAAGCAATATATCGCTGAGTATTCTTTCTTCATGTAGCAAATCTTTGAATAACTCCTCGTCTTGTTTGTTATTCGTTTGACGCAAACGCCATAATAACGCATCCTTAAGCCAATACTGTTTGGCGATTTCAGGTTTAATGCTGTTAAAAACCATTACAATACGCCGCGTACGTGGTAATTCTTTATTTAGCATCAAGCGTAATTGCTTGGTTTTCAAAAGGGCTTCCAAACATACTTCCGCACATTGGTTTTTGGGCATGACATTGACTATCAGCCAATGTCCTTTGATTTCACCAATATTTTTCTCTGAAAATTCGTCAAAACCAGAAAATTCGGCCCAATCAGTCACGACAACCGGATTTATTAATTGGCCTTTATTGACGCTACCATTCAGAAATGCCTTGTTATTGCTTAGGCTCCAGGCAATCAGAACGGGAATAACCGACATCCCAAAAATGATTAAAATAATAAGGCGGTTTTTTTGTAGTTGGTTAATCATTTGTTTTTTTAAAACTGTATAAAATAAAAAGCAGTGTCAAGGTTAAAGCCAGCGCAAACCAATGCGTGGCATACGCCGTATGTTGTTCAGGGGACATCAACGTGTTTGTTCGCCATTCGCGGGTATAGCCATCAGGTAAATGTTTGTCTAATTCGACTTGGAAGCCAAACAAGGGATACCCTAGTTTTTTCGCAAGTTTTGAACTATCGGCAACTTGCACCACAGAAGGCCAATCGCCAGCGGGAATATCGGCTTCGGCGAGTTTGATGCCAACCGTTGGAAATGTGTTGATTCTTCCCGTAATTGTTATTGTTTTGACACCGTCAATTTTCACATCGGGCAAAACAGAGCGGCTTGACCTTAAAGGTAGCCACCCACGATTAACTAAAACTGCTTTTACCCCGCTTTCAAGCACAAAGGGTGTCAACACAAAATACCCTGCTTTTCCTGCAACAATCTGATTATCGAGCAAAAATTGATGCACTGCGTCATAATGCCCTGTAATTCCCACTTTTTTGTACTTTATACTTTGTACATCATCTTGAGTGGACTCGGATAATAACATCACTGCACTTTTGGCTTGTTGCTCCTGCAAAACAAGGAATTGCCGTTTTTCTTCTGCACGGTTAAGCTGCCAGTTTCCTAATGCCAGCAATATTGGCAATAAAACGAGATAAACCAGTGTAGGGATCATTTTTAAAGGCATGGCTTCATTTCATCGTACTTATAAAATTTAAACAATGTTTGGCAATCAAACATTAACAACCAAAATAACTTTACTTTAAAACACAACAACATGATTATTAAAAGCATAGCCATATTCGCGTTTGCCCTAATTATTATTAGCCTAGGCATAGCACTTTTTAATTTGGTAAAAGATAAGAATAAAGAACATTCCGAAAAAATTGTCAAAGCCTTAACAGTCCGAATCTCGCTTTCTGTTATATTGTTTATATTTATTTTTATTGCCTTGGCAACCGGAATCTTGAAACCACACGGTATAGGTACACAAATCAATACTATTAGACAGGCATCACAAACAGCACAACCAGAAAAATAAACAAAGACTTACAAAAGCGTTACCCAAAAAAAAAGCGTTGCCCCAGACAACGCTTTTATTGATTTTCAGACAGCTTAAATCAGATACACGAATATAAACAGCCCCAACCAAACCACATCAACAAAATGCCAGTACCAAGCCGCTGCTTCAAAAGCAAAATGATTTTCTGGTTTGAAATGGCCTTTGGCACTACGGAACAATACTACGCTCAGAATAATAGCTCCAATACAAACATGTAATCCATGAAATCCGGTCAACATAAAAAATGTCGAACCATAAATTCCTGAACCCAAAGTCAAGCCCATTTCGGTATACGCTTCATGATATTCAATAGCTTGGAAAGTTACGAACAAAAATCCTAAAGCTACTGTTGCAATCAATCCCTTAATCAGTTGATCCCGTTTGTTCGCCAACAAACCATGATGTGCCCAAGTGCAAGTCACGCCACTGCTCAATAAAATAAGAGTGTTTACGAATGGTAAACCCCAAGCACCCATAGCCTCAAATTCACCGTCTTTTGTTGGTAAGCCGTTGATTAATTTAGCCGGCCCATTAGTTGGCCAATGGGTTTCAAATTCGGGCCAAAGCAATTCTTTAGTTGCAGCACCTATGCCCTCTCCACCTAACCAAGGCACTGATAAATTGCGGGTATACCAAAGTGATCCGAAGAATACAGCAAAAAACATCACTTCAGAAAAGATAAACCACATCATGCCCATACGATAGGAAATACCTACCTGAGCGTTATACATACCCGCTTCGCTCTCTGTTGCCTGTAAGGTAAACCATCCAGCCAACATTACGATGAAAATGGCAAAGCCAATGATCATCATGGGTGAACCAATAGACGAATGATTCAAATAATTTGCAAAACCCGCTAGTGTAATCATCAAACCAGCGGTAGCCATCACCGGCCATGTCGCTTTGTGCGGAATGTAATAAGTTTCGTGTGAAGACATGTTATTCCCCTATCTTTTCTACTGTGTTTTAGTATTGTCAAAAAATGTATATGCAAGCGTTATGGTTTTGTACTGCTTAGGCAAATCAGGATTAATCACAAAACGCACTGGCATTGTCCTGCCTTCCCGTGGTTTAAAAGTTTGTTCAGTAAAACAAAAACATTCGGTTTTCTTGAAATATTCGGCAGCTAAACCTGGTGAGATACTGGGGATAGCTTGTGCAACCATGACCTTATCCGTCAAGTTTTCGGCATAAAAATTAACCGTGTAATATTCTCCTGGATGAACTTTCAACTTATTGGTTTCCGAACGGAACAGCATTGGAGCTGATTCATTCAAAGATGTCATAAATTCGACGGTAATTTCCCTACTCTTATCGATAGGATAAATTATTTCTTTAACGGCGGTTGATTCAACCTTGCCGTTAAGCCCCGTGATGTCACAAAGCACATCGTAAAGCGGTACCAAAGCAAAACCGAAACCGAACATAGCAACCACGATAAACACCAAATTGCGAACTAATTTGCTGTTCTTTTCTTTGACATCATTCATTGAGAAACCGCTTTGATCACAGCAAATGCATAAATTGCAATGGCAACCATCGCCAATAACAAAGCCGTTAAGATGTTTTTAGTTTTTGTTTTCATTCTGTAACCTGATACACCACCCATTTGACAAGTGGTGTATCGAAGAAGCGTATAACCTTGCAAAATTGCTTAAATATGCTCAGTCGGAATTATTGTCGGTGGTGTAGTAAATGAATGATACGGAGGAGGAGACGATAAAGTCCATTCCAAACCGTGTTTATGGGCATCTTCCCATACTTCATCACTGACTTTTTCGCCAGTTCCGCCTTTAATAGTGTCAATAACGATGTACAAAAATAACAGTTGGCTAATACCAAAAATAAAACCACCGATACTCGAAATCATATTCCAATCGGCAAATTGTACGGCATAATCTGGAATCCGCCTTGGCATTCCGGCCAATCCCAAGAAATGCTGAGGAAAGAACAAAATATTGACTGACACAACAGATAGCCAAAAATGCAACTGGCCTATTTTTTCGTTGTACATGTGACCAGTCCATTTAGGTAACCAATAATATCCAGCTGCCATCAAAATAAAGATCGAAGCAGGGACTAAAGTGTAATGGAAGTGGGCAACAATAAAATAAGTGTCATGGTATTGGAAATCCGATGGTGCAATCGACATCATCAGGCCAGTGAAGCCACCCAAAGTAAACAAGACCACAAAAGCAATCGAAAATAACATTGGGGTTTCAAAAGTCATTGAGCCTTTCCACATGGTTGCTGTCCAGTTAAAGACTTTAACCCCTGTAGGAATGGCGATTAACATGGTTGCATACATAAAATACAGCTCACCAGCAATCGGCATACCAACGGTAAACATATGATGCGCCCACACGATGAATGACAAAAAGGCAATCGAAGCCGTGGCATAAACCATCGAACTATACCCAAACAAAGGTTTGCGGGCAAACACCGGAATAATAGTCGAAGCCACACCGAAAGTTGGCAAAATCATAATGTAAACTTCTGGATGACCAAAAAACCAGAAAATATGCTGGTACAGCACCGGATCACCACCACCAGCGGCATCAAAAAAACTGGTGTCAAAAAATTTGTCAGTCAACAACATGGTCACTGCACCGGCAAAAACCGGCATAACAGCAATCAGCAAAAATGCGGTAATCAACCATGTCCAAACAAATAATGGCATTTTCATCAATGTCATGCCAGGCGCGCGCATATTGAAAATGGTGGCAATAATGTTGATTGCCCCCATGATTGACGAAATACCCAGTAAATGCACGGAAAATATCGCAAAAGGCAGCGCTTTACCAGTTTGCAAAACTAAGGGCGGATACAAAGTCCAGCCACTTGCAGGGGCACCACCTTCCATAAACAATGTGCTAGCCAGCAAGACTACTCCAGCAACCAGCATCCAGAAACTCATGTTGTTCATGCGCGGCAACGCCATATCAGGTGCGCCGATCATCATAGGGACCATCCAGTTGGCCAAACCGACAAAGCCCGGCATGACCGCGCCAAACACCATAACTAGCGCGTGCATAGTGGTCATCGAATTAAAAAACTGTGGTTCGACAAACTGTAAGCCTGGCTCAAACAACTCGGCACGGATCACTAGTGCCATAGCCCCACCGACAAAAAACATGGCCAGCGCAAACACCAAATAAAGCGTACCTATATCCTTATGGTTAGTGGTTACTATCCATCTCAACAACCCTTTCTCAGGGCCATGGGCGTGGTCATCGTGATGATGATCATCATGTTCAGCTACAACAGCAGACATAGTTTATTCCTCGAAATAATAGAAAAAGCGTGAATAAATAAAAAAACCAAGGTCTTATTCATCGTCCTGTGCAGGCGGCAGGGCGGCTTGCAATTTTTGTATGGCTGATGGTTGTATAACATCATTAGACAAATTGCCCAAACTATTGCGGGTAAACGTCACGACAGCCGCAAAATCTTTTGCATTTAAGGTATGACCAAATGCAGGCATCATGCCCTTGCCGTTCAATATTAAATCCACTTGGGCATTAATATCGCCTTTGACCATCGCACTTCCTGTTAAAGCAGGGAACATAGGTGCCATGCCCTGCCCTTCCGATTGATGGCAAGAACTACAGTTGTTGTCATAAACGGATTTTCCCAGAGCCACCAACTCGTCTTTCGACATATCGGCAATCGTTTCAACTTTTTCTGGCACTGAAGCCTTCACTTCTGTTTTAGCTTCGGCTGCAGCTGATTTTTTTGGCAATAATTCTTGTATGGCTTTTGGTTGTATCTCATCGCCAGTGGAATTACCCAGTGCGTTACGTGTGTACGTAATGACTTGTGCAATTTCATCAGCTTTTAACATTTTTCCAAACGCCGGCATCGCGCCTTTACCATTTATAATCAGATTAACTTGGGCATTGATATCGCCTTTAGCCACTGCACTCCCAGAAATTGCAGGAAATGCACCGGGAACGCCTTTGCCAGTCGGTAAGTGACAAGTTGAACAGTTCTTAATGTAAACGCTTTCACCTTTTGCTACCAACTCATCATGGCTTTGATCACTTAAATCAGCCCCTTTTTGCGATTCTTCCTTAGTTTTTTTAACCCAAGCATCATAATCCGGCTGCTCCATAGCAATCAGTACAATCGGCATAAAACCGTGGTCTTTACCGCATAATTCGGTACATTGACCGCGATAAGTGCCTGGCACGTCAACAGATGTCCAGGCTTCGTTAATAAAACCCACAATAGCATCTTTTTTCCAGCCCAGTTCTGGCACCCACCAGGAATGGTTTACATCAGCGGCTGTAAACACAAAACGGATTTTCTTTTTGGTTGGGATAACCAAAGGATGGTCAACATTTAACAGATAATGCGGAACTGAACGCGGATCTATGCCCGAACCCACCTGACGGGCTTTATTGCTGGCTTCATCCAAGCTGCTAAAAAAATGAATACCATTATCCAGATAATCATATTCCCACTTCCATTGCCATCCAGTCACTTTAATTGTCATTTCGGAATCTTGAACATCATCAAGTTCAATCAGTGTCTTAGTGGCAGGTATTGCCATTCCCACCAAAATTATCGTAGGAATGATAGTCCAAATGATTTCAACCGTGGTGTTTTCATGAAATTGCGCCGCTTTGTGGCCTTTTGATTTACGATGATGGTAAATCGAGTAAAACATCGTACCGAACACACCAATTCCAATAAATACACAAATCCATAGAATCAGCATGTGCAGGTCATAAACGTCATTACTGACTTTTGTGACCCCTTTCATTAAATTGAGCGTATATTCCGCCTGCGCTGTTCCAAGACTTAAAGCCATTAAAATCAGACTTGCGAATAGTTGCTTTGTTTTTTTCACGGAGCAGCCCCTTCAATAATATTTATAAACTCTTTTGTGAGTTATACCATCGGTAATATCAAAGCGGGTCAACGCCAGCTTTTCACTTTACGTGAGAATAACCACAAATATTGGGCAATTTTAACCTATGATGCTTATCGACACCAGTTGTCCTTGTTATGAATTTGTCACAATTAAAAAAGGCCTGAGGACAAGTGTTATCCGCAAGCCTTTTAGTTACAGAATGTTTTAAGCCTTAATCTTGTGTTATAGCTCCTAGATATAAGCCTTCCTGATCAAAAATCAAGACACCATTTCGATATTTTGATTGTAATAAAAAGGTCAGCACCTCATGGATTTTTTTGTTGTACTTTTGCAGTATCGGCAGCAATTGGTTTTTTACATCAGGATGTTTGGCGAGCATGTCATCAATGCTTAATTGCTGTGGTTTTATTTCAGAAAAGTGGTCTTTGAGTGGGCGATAAAGCCATGTTTGATGATGGGGAGGTAGACGATTAGTTAATATCAAATCCCTCATTTTCTTCAAATCAGCAAGATTGGCGGGATTTTCAGCATAAATCAGCGCTGGCGTAGCATCACTAAAAGCCCTAAGATTTTCAATATTGTAATCTTGATCATCCAAAGCTTCTGCTGGCACGGTCATAAAACTTTTCCCCCAAAACACTGTCGCTACAGGTCGCTGGTTATGGAGCGTGTAAACACCCCAGAGCAAAGCAATGATTTGCACAGTTGCAATCATTCCAATATCAACCGTTAGCTCGCGGGTAGTTTTCTTCGGGTTAAAAACGATCAGCGTGAGTAGCGGCCCTAAAACCACATCAATACCAGCGACAATCTTAATACCTTGTACTCCACCTTCCGTGTCAAAATAAATCCCTGGGTACCAGATATTCTTCAATATTAAAACCATCAAAATAAAAATGCTGATACTTATACCGAAATGCAGGCTAGCGGCGGTAAAGCGGTTTTTAGGTTGACGAAAATTTATTGGCATCATGGATTCAATTAATAATGCAATGGTTATTCAAGCGTAATAAAACATGATTCGGCAGTTGCCAAGGGTATGCAAACCGTTCCGTTATGTTTAGTGCCAATTGGCATCTTAAAACATTACGGACGGGGTTTAAATCCCAGTCCTGCGTAGATGAGGGTGTTATAACCCTATCCAGCAGGAAAAACACAGATAAACCAATTCTCGTTAAACAAAAAAGCCCTTGCATTATCGCAAGAGCTTTTTCGTTAAAACTTTATTGATTAAGCCAACTAAGATTATGTTATTTAGCTTTCAACCTAAGAAACACTCAAATTAAACGATTAACAATAACCTTGAGTAACACAAGTTGAAGCAGGATCTTTAACCCAAGTCACCATACCGTTATTAAAAGTGCCATTAAGTATATAAGTTTCTTGATTTGGAAATGAAGTTCCCCCAGCAGTGGCTGTAAGAACGCCAGCTGCATAAGTGATTGCGCCTAAATGTGTCGTACCGGCTGTTGCAGTCGCTTGAGCTTGAGTCAAGGCAGCCGTTACACCTGCCGCATCTGGAACAGCAGAACCTGCATCACAACTACCATCTGACAGTGCAGTGGGTGTACCTACTGATTGAGCACAAACCTCAACAGCCGACTTTACACCAGCAGTAGCCAGTACCACTTCAGAAAATTTAGCTTTGGCAGTATAAGTTTGGTAAGCAGGAATTGCGATGGCAGCCAAAATACCGATGATCGCAACAACGATCATTAACTCGATTAAGGTAAAACCTTGTTGAACTTTTTGCATTTGATTTTTCATGTTGTATCGCCTTTTTTTGGGTTGAATAAGAGATGAGAAAACTCAAAAATTTTAATGCAGGATATATGCCAGTGTTTAATCAGTTTCACCCGTGCAGCGGATTGTTTAGCAGTGATTGCGGTTACTTAGGCAAATAAACACGAAAATCACGTCATTTGGAATTAATTGTCATGAACAAAGCATTTAGACTCATCCTACCATATGGGAAATTCCCGCCAATACACCTACTTTCAACTGCCCTTACAGGTCATATTGTGACAAAAAATGTCTTTATTTAGGTATTTGTTATCAAATGACTTCCATCAACAAAAATGGTCCGCCATAAGTCAAGCCAAAATACAAAAAAGCTAGCCCAATGCAGTTGGCATAATGGAACGCAAAAACCTGCTTAAAAATGTAACTGATAATTGCCAGATACCAGAGCACCAACAAGATACCTAAATAAATGGGGTATTCTTCGTATTGGCTACCTTGTGCGAAGGCATCGAAAATCTCCACACCTATCCCTAAGGTCATAATAAAGTTTTCGCAAATAAAAACGGCAGTTTGCAATTGATAAAAGACCGATGATTTTTTGGTAAACAATATTTGCGTGGATAGCAACAGCAAAGCGACGATGGTCCGCATCGCCACTTCTAAAGTGGCATCGGCAGGGTCGCTGATGTTGGCTTCAACAATGATTCCCGATACGACGTAAAATAAAATGTTTTTCCACAAAAATGCCCTAGAAGGGTGTAAATCAATGGGGTTATTGAGAAACCAGCAAAGCTGCAAATAGTCAATTAATAATTTCATGTACGGCAGGCCAATAAAACAACACAAAGGGTAACATTGAAAATTTAGATAAATTCAACAACTATCGCCGACTGATCCGTTCTTTCAGGAATTCAATATCGGAAAATTTATCGAACCATATCCTTAAATTAACGGGATTTTTGAGTGGGGGCTTCAGCAACCAACCATTGGTTGAATTTGAGAAGCTCGTCGCCTATTAGCCTACCGGTTTGAAAATATAATGAACTACGGGCCATAAAGTATCGGTAACGCGCTTCTCGTTGGGCTTTCCTGGCTTCGGACAATTGTTTTTCGGCAGTGAGCAAATCCACAATCGTCACCACGCCTAATTCATAGCCTTTTTTCATCGCATCCCGTGATTTTTCACTGGCTTGCAATTGCCGATCAGTCGCCTGGCTGCGTTTGGGCGACGTGACCATATCCAGATAAGCCGCCCGTGTCATTTGTTCGAGTTCCCGCAATTTTTGTTCTAAACTGGCCTCGGCTAATTTTTTTCTGGCTTCCGCTTCCCTGACTTTGGCGCTGGTAATGCCGCCTTCATATATTGGCACGACCGCTTGGACGGAGGCACTACCAATATCATAAGGAGAAGTGGTCTGGTTGTTAAAAACGATGTCACTGTAGGTGCCGCTAAGCTGCAACTCAATCCGCGGCAAATGCCCTGCGCGGTAGGCGTTGATACTTTGGCGCGCCGATTCCACGGCGTGTTTTAGTCCTTGTAATTCTGGATTAATTTGCCCGGCTTGTTTGACCCAAGTATCGATGCTGTTTTCTGGAGGAAGCTGAATGGCATCGAGACGTGCTGGCTGAATCTTGCTTACGGCATCGCCCGTCAATTCACGCAATTTCTCCAGCGCGATCCTGGCGTCGTTATCGCTATCAATCAGATTGGTACGCAAGGTTTCGGTACGCGCTTGGAGTTCGTATAAATCGGTCACCATCGCCAATTGCCGCTTGTGCATGGCGTCGACACGAATCAATTGTTTTTCGGTTGAGGCTAATTCGGTGGCAATGATTTCACTTTTGTCTTTGGCTTTTAGCGCGTTGATATAACGCTCTATCAAATCGGCAATCAATTGCTGGTGGGCGGCGAGCAGGTTTTCTTCGTATTGCGAAGTGCGGGATTGCTGGCTTTTCATCAGCAAATAGGCTTGTAAATCAAATAACGGCTGTTGTAAGTTGACACTAGCCCGCGTACCGGGGTATTCGCTAGTAAACGCGCGACGAAACCCCACCCCCTCCTGATGGAAGCGGTTTAAAGAATAGTTACCCACCACGCTTACTTCCGGCAACAATTTACCGAAAGCCTGATCTTCTTGGGCTTTGATCACATCTAACGAATATTCACTGCTTTGCAGTTCGGGCGACGCCAGAACGGCGCGTTGATATAAAGATAATAAATCCTCTGCCGCCACTGGCGTACTTAAAGTAGCCAGCAAAGATAACACGATCGGGTAACGCATCTATTTAGTCCTCAATTAACGAGCGCGCGAATATATTGGTTAATGGCTGCACCAGATATTCAAAAAAAGTACGGTCGCCCGTGTTGATCAACACTTCCGCAGGCATACCCGGCAATAAAACCAAACCCTGTTTAGTCAGCTCTTTTAGCCCCTCTTGATCGACCTCGACACGGGCAAGATAAAAACTATTTTCCTTTTTTTCATCGCTTAAGCGGTCTGCGGACAAAGCTATCAGACGACCTTCGACTTTTGGTGTTTTTGCACTTTTAAACGCACTAAAACGAATTTCGGTGCTTTGCCCAATATGGACGCGGTCAATATCTATTGGTGAGACTTGCGCTTCTATCAGCAATTTTTCCTGTTGGGGGACAATGTCCATCAAGTGGCCGCCAGGCGGGATAACCGCACCCAAGGTATGTACCGTCAAACCTAACACCATGCCCGCATCGGGAGCTTTGATAACCGTTCGGATGACGGTATCATCCAGCCACTGGATTTTTTCCCGCAATTCAGAAAGCTCAGTTTGCACCTTGCTCAGTTCATCAATGACCTGACGTTGGAATTCTTTCTCAATTTGCAGGATTTTCAGCGATGTTTCGCTGATTTGGTTCTGCGCGGTGGCGATATTGGCGGTAAAGTCCCCTTCATCGCCTTTGGCTTCCGCCAAACGCCGTTCGAGTTCCGTCACTTTCTGCTTTTCAACATAACCTTCTTTAAGCATGGCACGGAAATCAATCAGGTCTTTTGCAAGAGAATCGACCAAAGTGTTACGGCTGTTTTTTTGTGCTTTAATCCCTTCAATTTTGGTGGCCAATTGTTGACGTTGCTCTTGTAATATGGAAATTTCGCCATTGCGTGAATGTCTGCGTACCGCAAACGCTTGGTCTTGCACCCGAACCGCTTCCGAGGCACGGGGATCGTGGTTATCTTTTTTCAACAAATCTGGGTAAACCACGGTCGCTTTGTTGTCGCGTTCGGCAATTAAACGTGCCTCCCGCGCCAATGCCGAAAACAACTGGCCTCGCAAGGTTTCCAGTTGCGCCCGTGACGAAGTGTCTTCCAACTCGATCAATACTTGGCCTTTAGTGACGCTATCGCCATCACGCACATGCAGGGCTTTGATAATGCCCCCTTCCAAATGCTGCACGGTCTTGCGGTAACCTTCCACAGCCACACTACCAGGCGCCAAGGCGGCACTACCCAACGGTGCCAATACCGACCACGCGCCAAAAAAACCAAAAATCAAAATAACAATAAAGTATCCCAAGAGGCGTATCGGACGGTCATCTGCGTATCGGTTAATGTCCATATCCATTTGTTTATCCACAAGATGCTTATCAATTGCTGGTTTGTTAAACGGGATCATGCCGCCACTCCTTGTGTGGCGGGTTGCAGTTGCCGCTGGTTAAGTTTTGCTAGGATTTCATCACGGGCACCATCCAATACCAGTGATCCTTCATTCAATACCATGATACGGTCAACCAAACTTAATATCCCAACCCGATGGGTAATTACAATGATGGTGCTGCCCCGCTGTTTCAATGCAGACAACGCCTTAGCAAGCGCCAACTCACCCTGATCATCGAGGTTAGAATTCGGTTCGTCCAACACCACCAACACCGGTTCTCCGTATAATGCCCTAGCCAAACCGACACGCTGGCGCTGACCTGCCGACAACATTCCGCCCGAGCTTCCTATTTCGGTATCGTAACCTTGTGGCAAATGCAAAATCATCTCATGGACACTTGCAGCCTGCGCCGCAGCAACCACTTTATTGCTGTCAACTTCACCAAAACGGGCGATATTTTCAGCAATCGTCCCGTCGAATAGTTCTATGTCCTGCGGCAAATAACCAATATGTTGACCTATCAAGTTACGGTCACATTGGAACACATCTGCGCCGTCAAGACGTACCGCACCATTTGCAACTGGCCAGATACCTAGCAGCGACCTCGCCAATGTTGATTTGCCTGATGCACTTGCACCAATCAAAGCGACAAAAGAACCAGCTTGAATAACAAAATTCACCCCTTTAATAACGGCAACTTTGGAACCAGGCGGCACAACAACGGCTTGTTCCGCCCGCAATTCACCTTTCGGTGCCGGTAATGGCATGCGTTCGGCTTCCACGGGAAATTGTGCCAATAAAACATTTAAACGCTCGTAGGAGGTACGCGCCGATAAAAACTGTTTCCAGCTTCCGATCATAAGGTCAATAGGTGCCAAGGCTCTACCCAACAAAATCGAACCGCCGATCATGACACCAGCGCTGATTTGTTTATCTATTGCCAACCATGCACCTAATCCCAAAATCAGTGATTGGATAGTCAAACGGTATGTTTTTGACAAAGCGGCAATCAACCCCGCTTTTTCACTGGCAACCGCTTGTAGCATGATCAGTTTTTGTTGCTTTTCTTGCCAGCGCAATAACAAATCCGGCAACATCCCCAAGGCATGGACGACTTCGGCATTACGAAGGTTTCGGGCTGTTATATTCGCACTTTCAACGGACACGCGGTTAGCCTGCTCCAAATCGTCGTGAGTCGCCCGCTCGTTCCAAATCGCCAACAAAATCAGCAAAATAGCAGAAACAATGGCAACCCCACCAAAACTTGGGTGAAATATAAACAGCAAGCCGACGTACACTGGCAACCAAGGGGCATCAAAAAAAGCAAACAAACCATTACCGGTTAAGAATTGCCGCAACACCAACAGATCACTTAAGGGTTGGGTGCTGCTTTTGCCACCGCTAATCAAAGCCTGACGGAACAAGACCTTATAAAGCCTTTCATTCAACAACACATCGAAACGGGCACTGACCCGAATCAAAATTTGTGAACGTATCCATTCCAGCGCACCTAACATGGCAAACAAAACCACTGCCAACAGCGTTAGCATGAGTAAAGTTGATGTGCTGTTACTACTTAACACACGATCATAAACTTGCATCATATAAATGGCTGGTAACAGCATCAGTAAATTTATGAACAAGCTAAAAATAGCAGCAGATTGGAAGGATTGTCGGCAATGATAAATGGCTCGGGATAATTCTGACGCGGGTGAACGCATGATTAACGGCTTCCTGTTGATAAAAAACCATCTAAATTGATGGATTATTGAAATTATAGCCTAAAGTCCACCCCCAACTGACATTGCATTTGTTATCGCTAGGCAAATCCGCGCGTACCGGACAAATTTTTACCATAAAAAAACCCGCCATAACAGCGGGCTTTTTCAACAACGGGGGGACTTTCAGATAGGATTATTTACCCATCCATATCAGTTCAACACGACGATTTAACGACCTGCCTTGTTCTGTAACATTTTCAGCAATTGGCTGGTTCTCGCCATATCCTCTAGCCGACAAACGGTTGGTGACGCCTTTCATTTTCAGGTAATTGACTACTGATTGTGAACGTCTTTGTGATAATTTCATGTTGTGTGCATCACTGCCTTCACTGCTGGTATGTCCGTGCACTTCAATATCATCTTTTTCAGGATAACCCATCAGGCTTGCTGCAACACCATCCAAAATACTCATGGCATTGACAGTCAATTCCGCTGAATCAACTTTGAAATTTACTCCTTTCAGTTCCAAGCTGATTGGGCAACCTTCAAAATCCACTTTGCTGCCCGCCATGGTTGCAGAGCATTTATCTTGACAATCATTTACACCGTCGGCATCTGAATCCATTGCTGAACAATCTATCGCTTTTTCAACTGGAGCCGGTGCTGGCATAGCAAATTGTACTGGCGGGACTGGTTTAGGGCCAAAAGGTATAACAAAACCAACATTGACTACCATATCATGGAATTCATCGGTATCGCGCCCATATTTAGTGTCAAAATTGTTGTTGTATCGGTAACGGACATCACCGCGTAACATGAAATTATCATTAATCTCATAATTTAAACCTGCACCGGCTTCACCAATGAAAGATTCGTTACGGCTTACAACATCCGTCTTAGTAACCATGCCACCTGCACCAATGACAGTGTATGGGGCTAATTTATTGCGTGAAAAATAATATTGTAAATCGACTGTGCCACCAGCATTCTCCCACTCGCCTGTCGGTTTGGCATCATATTCTTGATAAAAACCTTTTAGCTCAACATTAAAATGCTTATCAAGCATTTTACCTACGCCTAAGCCTGCGCCCCAACCATCATCAGCACCACGATCACCGCCCGTGTTGATATATGAGCCAAAAGGTGCAACATACCATCGATTATCAACAACTTCATCAGCGTGGGAAAACGGCACCATGCCTACACCAGTCAATGTAGCAAAAGCCAATACAGGTAATTTTTTCATAAGATTTTCCTAGAGAATAAGGGGTGAAACAAGTAAATCAAAATATAAATCAAGCCGTTATATTTTGAGCCATATAAAATATTCGATACTCGTTCAAGCAGTAAATCTTTGGAGATTGATAAACGCCCAAAACTTTATAGCTTTTTAGCAACCCACAAAGATAATGTTGTTACATAAACAATTATAGTGGTTTTATTGCTACAAAGTATAGCCTAATAAATCGTTAAGCAAAAATCATAAGACATTAATTAGATTAATTAAGGAAATTACCGAACAATCAGTACAAAATGAAGTGCCTGATGATTTTAATCCACTAAATTGCCAAGACCTGAACCCTAATTATTTACTGTTGTGTGGCTCAAGACAGTCTGTCAAATTCAGGCTAGAATACCAACACATTACGCCGGTTACCGGCGTTTTAGCCATCAAAATAACATTAAAGGATAGCTTAATGACTGAAATAACTGAAGTACCCAGTCCTTTTTGCGGTATCGGCACTGATGACCTGAGCATTCAAATAAACGGTAATACGCTGAAAGTGATTGCAAATGGTTGCGCGGTCAATACGCCGCTGTTTGAACAGGCCATAACCGACACTTGCCCGCGCGTGGACGGCAAGGAAGTTAGCTTAGAAACCGCTATTGCCAAAGCGGCAGCTTTATTGAAATACACTAAATTGCCCGTCATTGGTGGTTGCGCAACTGATGTCAACGGCATGCGCGGCTTGCTGGCCTTGGCAGACCGCGTTGGTGCTGTGGTCGATCAAATGAATTTTTCGCGTTCACGCACGAACTACTTAGTCTTGCAAGATTCCGGTTGGATGAACACTACGCTGGCGGAAGTCAAAAACCGTTGCGATGTGTTGTTGATTGTCGGTAAAGATTTGGAATCCTTCGCACCGCGTTTTTTTGAACGGTATCTGTGGACAGATGCCATGTTCTTAGATGACAGCAGCCAACGCCAAGTGATTTATCTCGGTCAAGCCCCGTCCGGTAACGCATCAACCTCGCCAAACGGCAATAAAGCCAAAGTTTTGCCATGTGCCAACTCCAACTTGCCAGAAGTCATCGCCGTACTACGCGCATTAGTCAAAAAACAACCCATCCGCGCCGAAAGCGTTGCAGGGATTGCCGTTAGCGACTTGCAAATCATTGCCGACCAGTTGAAGTCCGCAAAATACGGTGTCGTCACTTGGTCGGCAAGAGCACTGGATTACCGCCAGGCCGAACTGACTGTACAAACGCTGTCAGAAATGATCAAAGATTTAAATGACCAAAACACCCGCTGCTCCGGCTTGCCGCTGGCAGGCAAAGAAGGCGACCAAACCGCTAACCAAGTTTGTGGTTGGACGACAGGCTATCCGGCACGGATAAGCTTTAGCCGAGGCTACCCCGAATACGACCCGTTCCTGAACGACTCCAGCCAATTAATAGCAAACGGCGAAGCCGACACGCTGGTTTGGGTGCAAGCGTTTAATGTCGCTTCCGTACCGCCTGTGACTGATTTGCCAACCATTGTTGTCGGACGCTCCGGCATGGTGTTTGAGAAAGAACCCGATGTGTTCATCCCCGTCGGCACACCCGGCATCGACCATGCCGGACATGCTTACCGCACGGATAATGTTGTTGCTATCCGTTTGAAAAAGCTACGCAATTCTGGGCTGCCGAGTACGGCAGATGTACTCAATGCAGTAGTGTCATCTTTGGGCTAAAAGAACGAAATAGTACTTTATCTTAAAATTTATAGTGTTGTATTATTATTTACTAATATTCAACTCAAAACTTAAACGCATCGATGACCTTTACCCCTTTTAGCCTCTACATGGCACAACACGTTTTATACATTAACGGCATACAAAAATGCTTAAAAAACAAGACGGACTTTAACCATAAACTGCCTACTGAATGTGCTTTCGGCAAAATGTTCTATTCCGAAATCAAGCCAAACCTAAATGATTTTTCAGTCAATAAACAGGAGATGATTAAAGCCATTGAAGAAATGCACAGCGCATTTCACGAAGCGGCTTTAGGAATCACAGAAAACAACCCAGAACTTGAAAATGCAAAGCAAACAGCATGGCTATACTCAACAAAACTTATCAATCTTTTGAACACGTTAGAGAAAATGCCTTAGTCAAGATACGGTTACTTTGCTGGTGTTCCACGGTTTGTAAAGCATCTTTCAGGGTAATTTTCTGTTTGATTTAGCGATAACGTGGCTCATCATGGCATTCTTGATGATTAGGGAAGCCTAGAAAACTGAGAGTCTTATGCCCAAAATCAAGCACCTCGACCAACTGGATTTAAACCAAAGCTACAGCTATGCCGATTATTTGACATGGCAGTTAAAGGAAGCGGTGGAGTTAATCAAAGGCAAGATTATGGTGATGTCGCCTGCGCCGAATGTCAGGCATCAGGATATTTCCAGCAATTTACTTGGTTTTTTATTGCCCTACTTTAAACACAAAAAATGCCGCGTTTATGCCGCACCGTTTGATGTCCGGCTTTATGACCGCAAAAAGCCAATCCCAAAAAACGAAGGGATACACACCGTTGTCCAGCCGGACATTTGTGTTGTGTGCCAACCGGAAGAAAAGCTCGATTTACAAGGCTGTAACGGCGCACCCGATTGGATTATTGAAATTCTTTCCAAAGGAAATTCTAAACGGGAAATCCACACCAAATATGAGCTGTACCAAGAAAGTGGTGTGATGGAATATTGGCTAGTGTTTCCTGGTCATCAAACCATCCACCAATTCGTATTAAACGACCAACAAAAATATGAATTGCAGCACATGTACACCAACGACGATATTGCCGTGCCGTATCTATTTCCAGAATTGGCAATGAGCGTGAATGAGATATTTGATACTTGGGCGGATGATTGATTTCTGGCTAACTGAAAACAGAGGTTTAAAAATGCAAGCACAAATTAGTTTGGATGAAAAAGACGTTGTTATTCGCTTCCCAAAAAAATGCCATGAGCCGAGACGCGTTTTCGCATTTATTAGGTTATTTTGAATTGACAATGATTAATCAAGACAGCCAGCCAGTTAAATAAATCGCAAGCATATGATGTAGCTCAAGAAACCGATAAAAATGTTTGGCAATCATTGCGCGATAAAGTTTTGAAAAAACGGTATGCCGCCAATTATTGTCGATACTAACATTATTTTCTCAGCATTATTGCGGGAACAATCGAAATTTATGCAAGTGCTGCTAGAAAGCGATCATGGCTTGTATATTGGTGAACTTATTTTAATGGGTTAGACAATGCTAAATATATGAAAAGGTTTCGTCTCGTTTTTAAAAGGTTATTGCTTGTTAGTGTTATATCTGGGCTTATCGCATCTAACATCCTAACGCTTTTAAATGATGATATTCATGCAGCGGCTTTTAATACATTAAAAACAGGACTTACCGCCGTGGTAGCTAAAGAAACCTTACCCCGTCTATTAAACAATAGCCCAACCCAAAAATATAAAGCAATTGAAACGCAACATATTTTGTTTAAGCAAAAACGAATAACCACAGTAAAAAGCATTTCAAATCAGATTGCAAATCGCACGAGAACACGCGCTATTAAAAATATTTCATCATTTTTTCCAAGAATTACTCCCATAGTTGGGGTGGTAATAACGGCTACCTTAACCGCAATGGAAATTAAAGATGATTGCCAAACATTAAAAGATTTGAATTCACTAAATATCGATTTTGAAATTGAGAAAATTGACGAAACAACGGTTTGTGGAATAGATATATCATTTTTGAAGCCTTATTTACCTTAACATAATCACTGTAGGGGTCACCATGCAAACCACCTCTGTAACCAGCAAAGGACAAATCACTCTCCCCAAAAGCATTCGGGAGCAGTTGGGTATAAATGCAGGCTGTAAAATGCAAGCCACCATCGTAGGCGACCATATCGAATTGCGCCTAAGCGATGCTAACTTTCAGGCCACGACGGGATTTGGTATGTTAAAAAGCCGTCGGACTGCTGTACCAGCCGATTTTGACCCAGCCAGTTTATTGAACGATGATAGGGCTTGATACCAATGTATTGGCGCGTTATTACATACATGATGAAGCCGACCAAGAAGCTCAAAAACAACATGGGCTTGCAAGGTCACTGATGGAGTCTGGCCGAGCCCTGATGGTTTGTAAAACCGTTTTGCTGGAATTTGAATGGGTGATGCGCGGTTATTACGGTTTTTCAGCAACAGAAATAGCCACTGTATTCCATCATTTGCTGTCGCTTGAATATGTCAGTTTAGAAGACAGGGAGGACATTCAACAGGCTGTTGCGAATTTTGAATTAGGCTTTGATTTTGCCGATGCCTTACATCATGCCAGCTATAAAGATTGCGCCAAAATGGCTTCTTTTGATGACAAAAAGTTTGCTAGACGAGCCATGCGAATGGGTTTAACGCCTGTCGTTGTTGTTCCCCAATAACCAGTGCAACAGGATGTGTTGAGGCACGAAGCGCATCATTATTAGATTAGCGTACCTTATCGCGTTATTCCGCTAACTATAAATTACTAATAGATATTGAATTGGTACAAAACAATGATTACCAAAGAACAATTAAAAAATGAAATAGATAAAGTAGAAAACAAGGCGGTTTTAGAATCGGTTTATCAACTTATCCAACATCTAAAAAAATCAACGGCTGAAAAATCAAAACACAGTAAAACCGAACAGGAAAAAGCAATGGCTGAATTTTCTGTCGGGTTTGATGATATAGCGATTGATAGCGTTGAAAAATCTGTGCGACTCATCCGCAAAGGACGGCGGAGATTATGGGATGATATTTGATACCAATATCTTTATTTATGCCAATAAACAAATTAAAACGGCACAAGATTTAATTTTGAATACCGAATACAAAGCTATATCGGCAGTAACTTATATGGAATATGTTGCATTTTGCCGAAACAAACAAGAATTACAGCGTTTTGAAAAGCTTTTAAATACGCTTGAATTTGATATTTATGAAATTGATACAGCGATTTGTCTGCACGCTCGACAATTAGTAAAGCATTTTGCTTTAAGCCATGCCATGGAAATGGCGGACGCACTGATTGCGGCAACAGCTTTATTTTATGATGAGTTGCTATGTACCAGTAACGCGAAGCATTTTTTACCCATTGATGGCTTAAAATTAGAAATTTATTCGCCTTTGCATCTTTAAGGAAACCCCATGTTAATCAAACTCACAGGCGGCACCATTTACGACCCCGCCGCTGGCATCGCCGGACAACAACAAGACATTTACATCCAAGACGGGCGCATCATCAACCCGCCAGCGGAAGCCAAACCTGATAAAGAATACGATTTGAGAGGCAAAGTCGTGATGTCTGGCGCTATCGACATGCACACCCACATCGGTGGCGGCAAAGGCAATATCGCCCGCACCATGTTGCCGGAAGATCATCGCCAAGACCCCGTCGCCAGCACTCATATCTGCCGTTCCGGTTGTGGTCATGCCATGCCTAGCTCGTTTGTGACGGGCTACCGTTATGCAGAAATGGGTTACACCGCAGGTTTTGAACCTGCCGTTTTACCGATTAACGCCCGCCAAGCGCACATGGAAATGGGCGATATTCCAATTTTGGACAAAGGCGGTTACGTCATGCTCGGCAGCGATGATTTTTTGCTGCGGATGCTCACGGCCAAAAAAGACCAAAAAGCCATTAACGATTATGTGGCGTGGACGATGAATGCCGCCAAAGCTATCGGCGTAAAAGTCGTTAATCCGGGCGGCATCAATGCCTTCAAATTCAACCAACGCCAATTGGATTTGGACGAGCAAAACGCCCATTACGGCGTAACCCCACGCGACATTTTGCAAGTGTTGGCAACTGCCGTTAAAGAATTGGGCGTAAGCCATCCGTTGCACGTCCACGGCTGCAACTTGGGCGTACCCGGCAACGTGCAAACCACGCTGGACACCATCCAAGGCATCGGCGGCTTGCCCATGCACTTGACGCATATCCAATTCCACAGCTACGGCACCGAAGGCGATTTCAAATTCTCCTCCGGCGCGGCGCAGATTGCCGAAGCGGTCAATAAAAACAAAAATATCACCATCGATGTCGGGCAAATCCTGTTCGGGCAAACCGTCACCGCGTCCGGCGACAACATGCGCCAACACGCCAACCACAAACACGCCAGCCCCAACAAATGGGTGACGATGGACATCGAATGCGACGCTGGTTGTGGCGTAGTGCCGTTCAAATACAAAGATCAAAACTTCGTCAACGCCTTGCAATGGGCCATCGGTTTGGAAACCTTCCTGTTGGTCGATGACCCGTGGCGGATTTTCCTGACCACTGACCACCCCAACGGCGCACCCTTCACCAGCTACCCGCATTTGATCCGCTTGCTGATGGACAAAACCTTCCGCAACGACGTGCTGGCAACCATCCACCCCGAAGCGCAAAAAATGACCACGCTGGCTTCGATTGACCGCGAATATTCTTTGCAAGAAATCGCCATCATGACCCGCGCTGGCGCAGCCAAGTTGATCGGCCTGAAAGACCGTGGCGGACTAAGTGCAGGCAATTGGGCGGACATCACCGTCTACACCGACAACCCCAATCGTGAGCAAATGTTCGAAAAACCGGATTATGTGTTTAAAGATGGTGAGTTGGTGGTTGTTGATGGCAAAGTCGTTCACGTCAAATGGGGAACAACGCATGTCGTCCAACCCGATTTTGATCCGTCTGTGGAAAAAGGTTTGAAAGAATACTTTGACCGTTACCTGACCATGAAGCTTGGTAACTTTAAGATTAGTGATGATGAGATTACTGAGGATGGGCGGGGCAGCATTACTGTGCATCCGTTATCCGTATAAACGAAACTATTCAGATCTTTCAGGTTTTAAAAACCTGAAAGGTCTCTTTTTAAATAAAAGGTAACACTATGAAATTAATAGTCATCCTATGCCTGCTGTTGGGTTTTGTAACCACCCTTCCCGCAGCAGCAGAAAAGCCCCTTGCTTTAAAAATAGGTAATGGCAACAAGGCAAAAACTACTTTACAGACTCCTGTAACATCACAAACTCCAACTCAGACGGCAACCTCCGATGCTGCTGAAAGATGGCAATCCATAGACCGTTATCAAGTGAACGAGGGTTTGGTTAAAGATTCGGTCACGGGGTTGATGTGGATGCGTTGTAGTTTGGGGCAAACGTGGGATGAGGGTATTTGTGGAGGGGAGGCTAAAACATATACTTGGCACGAAGCCATGATAACACCTGATAGCTTTAGTTATGGTGGCTATAGTGATTGGCATTTGCCTAGCCGTGAAGAATTGAAAACGCTGGTGTATTGCAGTAATGGCAAGCCGAAATTATGGAACGATACAGGCAAGTACTGCGATGGCCATTCTATTAAGCCAACAATAAATCTAATAGCTTTTCCGCAAACACTAGCAAGAGAGCATTGGTCTTCGTCGCCCTCGCCAATAGCCTACCTACGATAGTGGCAATGCGTGGCTCGTCCATTTCTACCCTGGCTACGCCTATTATTTTCCCAAGAGCTATAGCTATTATGTCCGGTTAGTGCGTAGCGGACAGTAATTTTGTTTTTTGTGTTGTTCCATTCAGCCTTAAATCCATCAATGCCCACAACACCACCAGACCTTTCAGGTTTTTAAAACCTGAAAGGTCTTATTAACACCACAATAAACTCAGGCAATCGCCTTTCCTGCCTGCCAAAACCTAAAAGACCTAAACGTAAACCCAACCCACAACCAGCCAAATTAAATACCGAAAAACCCATGCCACCGCCGCCATTGCTTGCCGACCACTATTACCACATCTACAGCCGTGGCATTAACAGCGGCACGGTGTTTTTTGAAGAGCGTAATTATCGCTATTTCCTGAAACTGTACAGCCAGCATATTTTTCCGATTGCAAAAACTTACGCCTATTGCCTGATGAAAAACCATTTTCATTTTTTGGTTTCCATGCGTTCAGAAGCGGTTTTGCCTGCAACAGACCATTCAGTTTTCAGAAACCCGAAAGGTCTTGATAACACAACAACCCCCGCAGTAGACCTGTCAGGTTTTAGAAACCTGACAGGTCTTAATAGCACAACACACCCTATACACGACCTTTCAGGTTTTAAAAACCTGAAAAGTCTAAACGAAGCCAAAGTAATTAACTACTCCCAGCACTTCGCCAATCTGTTCAACGCCTATACCAAAGCTGTCAATAAATCTTACCAACGCTCCGGCAGTTTGTTTGAAAAACCTTTCCATAGAATCCTAATCGATTCAGATAGTTATTTTGTCCAACTCGTCAGCTACATCCATCGCAATCCGCAAAAGCATGGCGTTACCACAGATTTTCGCAGTTACCCGCACTCGTCATACCTTACCATTTATGACCAAAAGCACAGTAGAATAGAGACACAAACAACATTAGGCTGGTTTGGCAGTATTTCATCTTTTGAAGCTTATCATTTGCAAACGGATGACAATGCCATCAGCCATTTAATAACCGATGATTAAACCTTTCTGGTTTTTCAAACCCGAAAGGTTTTTTATGAACATTAAAAACTACGAGCAAAACCCTATGATTATTAACGGTGTAACCATCGACGCAACTTTTGCGGAAGCTTTTCCGATGAAGGCGACCCGCGCCATTATCACGGCGCAGAATGAAAAATGGGCGATGATCGCAGCCCTTGCCATGACGGGCTTTGCCACGTCGGTGATCGCCTGTGGCTGTGAAGCAGGCATTGAACGCACCTTAACGCCAGACGAAACGCCAGATGGTCGCCCGGGTGTGGCGGTGATGATTTTCGCGATGGGTGGAAAAGGTTTGGCGAAGCAATTGGAAACCCGTGCGGGACAGTGCGTGTTGACTGCGCCGACTTCCGCCTTGTTTGCTGGCATCGAAAGCGACACCAAAATCCCGCTGGGCAAAAACTTGCGTTATTTCGGTGACGGCTTCCAAATCGCCAAAGTGATTGGCGGCAAACGCTACTGGCGCGTTCCGGTGATGGACGGCGAATTTTTGACCGAAGCCACAACCGGACAAGTCAGCGCAGTCGGCGGCGGTAACTTTTTGGTGTTGGCAGAATCGAAACCACAAGCCCTTGCCGCTTGTGAAGCCGCCATCGAAGAAATGCGGAAAATCCCCAATGTGATTATGCCCTTCCCTGGCGGAGTAGTACGTTCTGGCTCTAAAGTCGGCTCGAAATACAAAACCTTGGGCGCATCCACTAACGATGCCTTCTGCCCAACTTTAAAAGGGGCGACCAAAACCGATTTATCACCCGAAATTGAATCGGTGATGGAAATCGTTATCGACGGTTTGACCAAAGAAGACATAGCCCAAGCCATGCGCGTCGGCATCCAAGCGGTGTGCGATTTGGGTGCGGCGAACGGCATCAAACGCATCAGCGCAGGCAACTACGGCGGCAAACTGGGGCCGTTCCACTTTCACTTACAGGAGATCATGGCATGAGCGCATTGACATTCACTTTAAAAACCCGCCCCGCCCAACGCGTGGACATGTCGCCGCTAGTCTGCCAACTTCTGCAAGACAAATCCCCTGCCGACATCGCCGCCATTGAACTGCAAAGCGGCAAAGCTAAGTTGCGCGTAGATGAATTGTTCGACATTTCCGGCTCAGACGCACAAAACATCGTCATCAAAAACAGCTTCGAGAAATTGGATTTTATCGGCAAAGAACTGGAAAACGGCACGATTAGCGTTGAAGGCGACGCCGGCGCGTATCTGGCAATGGGTATGAAATCCGGCGAGATCAAAGTTTCCGGCAACGCAGGTCTGTATGCGGGCTGCGAAATGAAAAAAGGCTATCTGGAAATCGCAGGCGACTCGGGCGACTTTTTAGGCGGCGCACTGCCCGGCAACAAAATGGGTATGAAAGGCGGTTTGATTTTGGTGAAAGGCAATGCAGGCGAGCGCGTCGGCGACCATTTACGCCGTGGCACAATTCTAATCGAAGGCAACGCAGGCGATTATTGCGGTTCACGCATGACCGCCGGAACAATAGCCGTCATGGGTCAAACCGGACGCTACCTAGGCTACGCCATGCGCCGTGGCACATTATTGCTATGGAATGCGCCGACTTTATCGGCCAGCTTTAACGATTGCGGCACGCATACCTTGGCGTTTTTGCCGATGCTGTTTAAGTCCTTTGCTTCTTTAAACTCCAAATTTGCCGACAGCGCGGCGGCGTTTAACCGCGTGCAGCGTTATGCGGGGGATATGGCGGAAATCGGACGTGGGGAAGTTTTGGTTAGGAAGTGAAGAACTATTCAATCATGCTAAGGAATGTAGATGGAATAAGTTCGTGGATTAAGACCTTTCGGGTCTTAAAAACCTGAAAGGTCTTACTGGGTGTGTCAAAACTATTTCATGCTCATTCCTAAGTTATGAAATATCAACCAAATGTCAGTACAGACAGTTTTAACTCAGATTTAACTAAACAAGCCTAAGCGGGTGCCTGTTTAGTCCACCAAATCAGCCAGTACAAATTGTTCATCAATGCTTGTCAGCTTGGCGTTGCGTGTTTGATTTTCCAAAGATTCATCGTTGTTGACCACACACCCTATCTTAAGATAATTTGGGGTGTAGCCAAATACCCGTTGTTCCGTTGCCGAATGCGGTTCGCTGTAGGCTTCCCATAACACAGGAAAGGTTTCGCCAATATTGGCTAAGCAAAATTGTTGCCTCAGGCCCTTAGCCAATCCATGCAGTTGCTGGCTACGTTGTTTTTTGGTTTCGTTACTGATTTGATTGGGCAAGCTGGCGGCTTTGGTGCCTTCGCGTTTTGAATAAGTAAAGATGTGGATATGGCCAAATCCGATCTGTTTGATAAATTCGACACTATCCTGCCATTCCTGCTCAGTCTCGCCAGGGAAGCCAACGATGATGTCAGTTGTTATGTTGAAAAACGGGATTTGGGCGCGTAATTGCCCAACAATTGCGGCAAATTCTTCGGTTTTGCAACGCCGCGCCATACGCCTCAACACACTATCCGAACCGCTTTGCAGTGGCAGATGCAAATGCGGCATGACACGAGGATTTTGGAACAGCGCGAAAAAGCCGTCGGTAAATTCCCAAGGCTCCAGCGAACCTAAGCGTAATCTTGGAATTGACGTTTGTGCTAAGATGGCATGGATCAAATCCACTAGGTTAATCCCCAAATCACTGCCATATCCGCCCAAATGTACGCCGGTGAGTATCACCTCGGTAATGCCTTGGGTGTGTAAGGCATTGATTTCATGGACCACCGCCTGCACTGTACGGCTGGATTCATCGCCTCTGGCAACCGTGACGATACAAAAAGTGCAACGGTAACGGCAGCCGTCTTGCACTTTGACAAACGCGCGTTGGCGGCCACGCGTGAACAACGATGTCTCCCCCGGCTCGGTGGACATGGCAGGCATGGTTTCCATCGTCAATTCAGCCAGAACTTTTTCGACCAATTGGTTTTTTTCTTGGTTGCCGACCACCAAATCAACGCCCATCAATGACGCAGCCTCATCTGGATGTAAGCTCGCATAACAGCCGCTGACCACCAGTTTGGCTTGTGGATTGTCCCGGTGTAAGCGTCGGATCAGGTTGCGGGACTTACGGGCGGCATCTTGGGTGACGGCGCAGGAGTTGATGACAACCAGATTGGCAGCCTCGGCTAGCCTGGTGATTTGATGACCTGATTTTTGGAACGCCTGCGCCCAAGATTCCAGCTCCGCTTCATTCAGGCGGCAACCTAAGGTTTTTAGATGTACTAACATGGATTAAAAAAATTGATAGACGATAGTAAAGCGGCAAATGGTTATAATGATTCCAAAATCTAATGCAATTATTAAACCAAATTGTTATGTTAAAAACCTCGTTCCATGTTCCTCTGTCCTATCAAAATAGAATGCTAGGCTATTATGCTAGCCAAATCGAACAACAAGGTCGGATATTACAACAAGTGCGTAAATGTTTACCGAAAAATCTGGCGAACCATGTTTGCCATTGCCTAATCAGCAATAACGACTTATTGCTGTATACCGATTCGGCAGTTTGGGCGACACAACTGCGGTTTTACACACAGGTAATATTGGGGAATATGACTCCGGCAAGCAAAGAGCCAGTGCAAAAAGTGCAGATTAAAATCCTCACAGAAATCATTGGAGTCAACTTCCGCCCTGTGCGTAAAGCCAACATCCCTTCGGCAGCAACAATAGAAATTATGTGCAAACAAAGCCAAAGTGTCAGTGATGCCCATTTGAAGCAAGCTTTGCAACGCTTAAATTCGACTTTATCTAAACTTGCGAAACTGGATTGACTAAAACAGAAACCGGAAGTTTTTAGCTTCCGGTATTTGAGGGGCAGATAAAGATTATCTGGATTTCATGATGCTAATGCCTTTTAATAAATTCAACGCTTCCGATAAGGCATAATCTTTGACATCCAAATCTTCTTTGGCTTTACCATCGGGTAATACAACGCCGTTAGTCTTACCTTTGTTATTTTGCAAATGACCTGATAAATCCGCTTCTTTTACGGGGGTAAAATCTAATTTGTCGAGGGATTCCAACTTCACCCTCGCCAAGCCTATGTCGGGTTCAATGCCTTCTGCTTGGATAGAACGGCCTGACGGAGTGAAATAACGGGCAGTCGTCAACTTGATAGCTGCACCATTGGTGGTCGGCAAAATCGTTTGTACGGAACCTTTACCAAAGGATTTTTCGCCCATGATGATGGCACGTTTATGGTCTTGCAACGCTCCGGCAACAATTTCGGAAGCCGATGCCGAACCGGCATTGATTAGCACGACAATCGGCGCCCCGTCTATCAAATCGTCCGGTGCGGCATTAAATCGCATTTCTGAATTTTCAATACGGCCTTCAGTGTAAACAATCAAGCCCTTAGTCAAAAAGGCGTCACTGACTTTTACCGCAGCATCCAAAACACCACCAGGATTGTTTCTTAAATCCAACACCAAACCTTTTAGAATTCCAGCGTTCTCTTTTTTCAATGCGGCAAGTGATTCTTCCAAATTATCACCGGTACCGGATTGGAAGCTGCTGATGCGCACATAACCATAGCCTTTATCCAACATCTTATTTTTTACGCTTTTAACTTTGATAATGTCACGGGCAATAGTGAATTTCAGCGGCGTTTCAGCGCCTTCACGGACCACTGTGAGCAGAATCTTACTGCCTGGTTCGCCGCGCATCATTTTGACGGCATCACCTAAAGACATGCCTTTAACTGGCTTATCATCCAACTTAACGATCAAATCACCAGCTTTTAACCCAGCTTTTTGGGCAGGCGTGTCATCAATCGGTGAAACAACTTTGATAAAGCCGTTTTCCATCGTGACTTCTATGCCCAAACCACCAAATTGCCCTGTAGTACCTTCTTTTAACTCCTGATACTCATCGGCAACGAGATAAGCTGAATGCGGATCGAGCCCACTTAACATGCCCCGGATCGCGTCTTCGAGCAACTTCTTATCGGAAACCGGCTCGACATAATCGCGTTTGATGCGCCCAAAAATTTCCGTGAACGTCCGTAAATCCTCAAAAGGCAAGGTATCCGAAACCGGTTCACCGTTATCTTTTTCGGCCAAGACACTGCCACAATTTCCTACAACGACACCTAAAATGATGCCTAGCGACAAGATCAATACATTTTTCTTTTTTAGCATGTGTCTTAAAACTCCAAATCCTCTATTGGTCTACACTCATCAATCTGAGCAATAATTTTGATACTGTTTAATGCGGCGCTTTAGTCACTTCGGCACCAAACCGTAGGGTTTACCGGAATGGCTTTTTTGCGTATACCAAAATATAAGCCAGGTCGGCTACGGCCTCCACTTTGCCCTACGGTAGCGATGACTTCACCCGCCTTGACGGGGTCATTCACCTGTTTATTAAGGCTTTGGTTAAACGCATACAAGCTCATATAACCTTCACCATGATCAATAATGACTAGATAGCCATAGCTACGCATCCAATCGGCAAACGTCACTTTACCACTAGCTATGGCATGCACATCCAGTCCTTCTGGGGCTTCAATCAAGACACCATTTTGTACACCGTCAGTTTGTAGGCTATTAAAATTCCGTACCAACTTGCCTTGTATCGGCCAGCTTAATTTACCCTTTAAACTGTCAAAACTGCCTTGCCTATCCGAAAATTCTTTCTGGTAGGCAACATCCCCAACACCGCTAGGCTTCACTGTGGTGGCTGGTATCGGATCCATCTTGATGCCCAGTTCCTGAGGCAATGACGCAATCAAATTCCGTAATTTATTGTCGCTTTCCGCCAAATAACGGAGCTGTTCTTCATGGGAAGTCGCTGCGGTGTCCGCCAATAATTCATTCCGCTGCTGCCTTACTGCATTAAGGGCTGATTGCTGCAATTTTTTTTGCTGGATATCTTTCTCCAACAACACGGTTTCCGATTGCCGTTGTTTATCCAACTGCTCCAAATCGGCAATTGACTGTTCCAATTGGGCAATCTTTAACATACGCGCCTTATTGATATAGCTGTAATATATCATCATTCGGCTGGAAAGCGCTGGATCTTGCTGATTCAAAAGCAACTTTAATTCTTCTTGTTGCCCCATTAGATAAGCGGCCTTGACTTGTCCTGCCAAATCCCTACGTTCTTTGGCAATAGCACGCTGTTTTTTAAGGATATCAAGCTCGATTTTGTCGATATTTCGGCGTTTTTGGGCAATTTGCCGTTCTAAAGAACGTAACTCAGAGGCTATTTCCCCATATCGCTTTTCAACGTCTGCCAGCAACTTTTCCAAATTATCTTGTGACAAACTGGAAAAAGGCTCTTGAGATAAGGGTTCAACGCCAACTTGAACAACCGTATCCCCATGATGTTGTCCCAAACTTGGCTGAGCAAGCGCAAAAGCAGGCTGCAACCCAAGGCTAAGTAATAAAATCACAATTACTGGCTTATCCATTCTCCAGTTATGCGGTTTTTAGCAAGGATTTACCTGCCATTTCAACAGGTTGCTCTAGTCCTAAAATAGCGGACATAATCGAAGCCAAACCAAATAGGCTACCTTTAGGAATTAATAGGGTTTCGCCACAGGCTGACATCAAAGGCACTTGATTGATGGTAGTAGTGATATGTGGTTGCGCCGTTACGGGGTCGACCATTAACACAATACAATGAGTGGCAGTCAACAATATTTTGTTGCCCACTTGTTTTAAAACGGCTAAAAACCAGCGCAAGGAGCATTCTACCAACTCAACCGCAAATTTTGCGGCTAAAATCCCTTGTGTATGGCAAACCCTATTCGAGTAGGCATAATTGAAAATGGGATTTAAAAAAGACAGGGGAGAAGTATTTTGCAGTTGACGCAAATAGAGTTTGTCTGCCTTCGCATTGGTGTGATTGCTTTGCTGCGTCATAAAACCAAAGCTATAAATAATCAACCGCACTATAGGCTTAGTTCGATTCAACATTTTGTAAAATTTCCAAGCACTAAAATAAATAGGGGGTTTTTGGCATCAACACAATACGGCCTAAGAGATTATCCGTTACCTAAAATGTAAAAAAATAAGGTATCATTTTGCAAAGCTTATGGCTATTGTATCAATTTGGCTGAAGTGTTTAAAAAATACCAACTAAGCGAACAAGTAATTGCCATATTAATACAGAATGTTCTACTTTGGGCATCTATTGTCAGTCATTAATCAGCAATATCAATTTTCCTTAATGATTTTTTTAAAATTAAATCATTATCTTAAGTAAACATCATGTATGGACACTAAACTAGAACACATTTTATACGATGACGCCGACATCACCAAAGCGGCCCGCTGCCTTAAGGCAATGTCCCATCCATTACGGCTAAAAATATTATGCATTCTGGGAAAAAATTCTATCAGTGTGCAAGACATCGTCGAAAAAGTTGGCACTAGCCAAAGCAATATCTCACAGCATTTATCAATTTTGAGGGAAAAAAACATCCTTGGCTCAAAAAAAGAAGCCAACCGCGTTTATTATTATATTGATGATGAACGCATGATCCAGCTTATAGAAATGATGCGGGATGTGTTTTGCTACCAACACTGATATACCATCTAATTCCAATTCAACCAAACCCAAAAACCAACGAGACAGCATGGACCGTTACATTGAATTTGCTTTAAACCACTACATCTTATCGCTAGCCCTAATTGTTGTGACTTATCTGTTGATACAAGATTTTTTTGAAACGGCCTTTAAAAAATTCGCCTCGATTACCCCGTTGCTCGCCGTTGCTAAAATGAACGAAATGGACACGGTTATTATTGATGTCCGCGAACCCTTGGAATTCGTCGAAAGCCATATAGAAAACGCGCTGAACACGCCCTTGAGCAAATTTGCCGAACACCTTCCCAAACTTGAAGCATACAAGAAAACCCCAATGCTGATTGCCTGCCAAACCGGAACCCGTTCGGCCACCGCCGGAAGGCAATTGACCAAAGCCGGTTTTGAGCAAGTGTTCGTGATTGCGGGCGGCATGGCTGCTTGGGAGAATGACTACAAGTTACCTGTAAAAATCAGCAAGAAAAAGAAAGCTTAATGAAATGACCCTTTTTTATAACCCAACCCAAACCTACTACCATGGCTGACGACAATAACACCTTAGAAAAACAATTTTCCATCCAAAAAATTTACACAAAAGACTTGTCTTTTGAAACCCCCAACACCCCCTCCATTTTTACTGCCAAATGGGAACCAGCCGTTGATTTCAATCTGGCAACCAATGTTTCGCCCTTGGAACAAAACCTGTTTGAAGTCACACTAAAAGTCACCATCACCGTCAAATGCGCAGAAATGACCGCTTATCTGGTTGAAGTCAACCAAGCCGGTATTTTTGCTCTGGGCGGATTCACCGAACAAGAAATGTCCCCCATGATGGGCAGTTTTTGTCCCAACATCCTGTTCCCTTATGCACGGGAAGCAATTTCTGACCTTGTCACCCGTGGCGGTTTCCCGCAATTGCTATTGGCTCCCGTCAATTTTGATGCTTTGTACGCGCAACATGTACAACAACTGCAGCAAGCCCCCAGCACAGGCACACTCAACTAAGCTGGATGGATAAACGTATAGCCATCCTAGGGGCTGGCTCCTGGGGTACCGCTTTGGCTATTTTAGCTGCCAGAAACGGCTGCCAGACTTTGTTATGGGGACACAATGCCGCGCATGTCGCGGCATTAACCCAAGATAGGCAAAACCAACGCTACTTGCCCGACCTTCCTTTTCCCGAAGCGCTAAAGATAACCGCACAATTAAGCGACATTGCCAACTTCGGCGACGTGTTATTGGTCTGTGTCCCTAGCCACGCGTTCAAACCCACCTTACTGGCTCTCAAACCCTATCTTGCTAAGAATATAAAAATTGCTTGGGCGACTAAAGGCTTTAATGCCGATGATGGGTCATTGCTGCATGAAACTGTCGCCGAAATATTTTCCAAAACCACGCCAGCCGCCATCATTTCCGGCCCCTCATTTGCCAACGAGGTCGCCGCAAATTTGCCCACTGCCATCACTATTGCCTCTTTACAAATTGATTTTGCCAACCAACTCGCAGATATATTCCATAGCGGGCGTTTCCGCCCTTACACAAGCCCTGATTTAATTGGGGTAGAAGTTGGCGGAGCGGTTAAAAATGTCCTAGCTATCGCTGCGGGTATAGCCGACGGCTTGGGTTTTGGCGCCAATACCCGAGCCGCCTTAATTACCCGAGGCCTTACCGAAATTATCCGCTTAGGCGTTGAACTAGGCGGTAAACAAGAAACGCTAATGGGTCTTGCTGGACTTGGTGACCTCGTGTTGACCTGCACCGATGACCAATCCAGAAACAGACGCTTTGGTCTGGCTTTAGGCAGGGGCAAAAACCGGGCACAAGCCATTGAAGAAATCGGCCAAGAAATCGAAGGGGTTTCCGCCGCCAAACAAACCTATTTATTGGCAAAAAAATACGCCATCGACATGCCCATTACCGAACAAACCTACAAAGTCTTATACGAAGACCTAAACCCGCTGATCGCCGTACAAAATTTATTGTCGCGGGAAGTCAAACCAGAATTGCCCTTGCCATTGGAACAACCCACATAAAACGTTACCTTAAACTAATAGCTTAGGAACACCGATGCCAAAGAACACTCGCCAAACAATATTAATCGTGGATGACTCCCCCGAAAATCTGAATGTCCTGAGTGAATTGCTGCAACCACAGTATCTGGTGCGTGTCGCCAACTCCGGCTTAAAAGCCTTACGGATTGCCGTCAGCGCGCCCTGCCCCGACCTGATATTGTTGGATGTGATGATGCCTGGTATGGATGGTTACCAAGTCATGGCACAACTGCATACAAACCCAATCACTGCCAGCATTCCGGTAATATTTGTCACGGCTATGGACAATAATGACGCCGAGTTGCAAGGCTTCGAATTGGGCGCGGTGGACTATATCACCAAACCCATCGTACCGCCCATCGTGCTTTCACGCATCAAAACCCACTTGGAACTCAAACAAGCCCGCGACTGGCTGAGCAACCAAAACGATTACCTGGAACAAGAAGTCAATAAACGTATTGCCGAAAATGAACTGATCCAAGAAGTCAGTATCCGTGCACTGGCCCATCTTGCCGAAATCCGAGACCCAGAAACCGGCAACCACATCCTGCGTACCCAACTTTATGTCCAACAACTTGCCCTGCGTTTAAAATCGCTGCCTCGGTTTTCTGACACACTGACCGACCATTACATCCAGATGCTAACCCGTTCCGCCCCTCTGCATGACATTGGCAAAGTCGGTATTCCAGATGCCATCCTACAAAAACCCGGCCCACTAACACCCGATGAATGGGTCATCATGAAAACTCATGCCAAACTCGGTAGTGACGCTATCGAAATGGCCGAAAAAGATGCCAGTTTAGAAGTGGAGTTTTTAATCTTGGCTAAAGAAATAGCCCATTGGCATCACGAAAAATGGAATGGAGAAGGTTATCCAGACGCCCTCGTGGGTGACGCCATCCCTATTTCGGCGCGGATCATGGCTTTGGCGGATGTTTTTGATGCGTTGATTTCGCGCCGGGTTTACAAAGAACCCATGCCAATTGATCAAATCAAAGAAATCATAGTCGCTGGTCGCGGCCAGCATTTTGATCCCGATATGACTGATGTGTTTCTCGCCCATTTTGATGTTTTTTGCGAGATAGCCGACCATTACCGTGACCCGATGGATCGTTAAGCTGCCGATGGATCATGTCCTTTGAAAGGATATGATCTATACTGGAAAGCACGTGGTTTTGACCCAACTGCAAATGCAATTTTTTATCATCCCTAAGTAGTAGTGCAAAAGTCTTTTAACATTACAATTTGTAAAATATGGGGTTCACACGTCTTCACCATCAAGCTAAGAGAGCATCTTCATTCCGGCAATCCCTGCCGGAATGACGGCTTCTTCTTAAAATGTTAAAAGACTTATGCACTCTTACTTAAACGCGCCAACTGACCCGCACCTTGTCAGTTTACTATCTTTCAGTGCAAAAACTGACAGAGTGAAACCTTAGGAATAAGCATGAAATAATGTAGGCAATGGCACGCTAGACCTTTCAGGTTTTAAAAACCTGAAAGGTCTTAACTGACGAACTTATTCCATGCGCATTCCTTAGGCAAAACCAACAAAATAATGATAAGGTTTTATCTACAAGGCTATTCGCCTAACTACCTAAGTTATAAACCGACATGCCACCTGACTCTGCCTTCGAAACCCTAGAACCTAGCCGCCACAGCAAAATCCTAGTCGTGGTTTGGGTTTATGCCCTGCTTGCCGGGCTATGGATATTGATATCCGATAAGCTGGTGGAAATCCTGTTCACTAATCCTGGGCATATCATTCTTGCCAGCATGTTCAAAGGTTGGCTGTTCGTTTTGGTCACTACACTGCTGCTTTATGGCCTGATGCGGCGTTGGATAGGTGGCAAAACCAACCCAAACCCTACAACAATACCTCGATTCCAAACAAGCATAACTTTCAGTATCTTGGCAATTGTCATCATCTCAATCACTGGAATCAGCATCGTCAATTTGTTTGACCAACATAAGCAAACCCAGTTGACCCAACTCCAAGCCATTGCCAATTTAAAAAACCAACAAATCACCGATTGGCTTAAGGAAAGGCTTGATGATGCGGAGTTTTTCCGTTCCAGCGACTATTTCGCTGGGCAAATGCACCGCTGGCAAGTATTGGGTGATTTACAACGTATTGAAATATTGCAGAAAAGTTTAAATGAATTTAGCAAAAGACATAATTACAACGCCATCACCTTACTCAATTCCAATGGTGAAAAGCAATGGGCAAGTCAGCAAGCACCACGGGAGCTTGCTCCAGCATTGCAAGCGGGAATTAAGTCCGCCATTGAAAAACAACGAATCCTTATTTTAGGGCCTTACCGGGATTTACAGGATCATTTACGCTTGGACATTGTTGTGCCTATCTCCAAATCACCTTTCCCGCTGATTGTCTTGCACATCAACTTTGCAGAACGGCTGCTCCCCGCTTTGCAAAATTGGCCGATACCGAGTGCCAGTGGCGAGGCTTTATTGTTCAGGCGGGATGGTGATCAAATACTCTTTCTTAATGAACTGCGTTTCCAAAAAAATACGGCGGCGATATACCATCTTCCCGTTGCAAATGAAACCTTGCTCTCCGCGCAACTGCTGCGTGGTGAAATTGCCTATGGCGCTGCTGTGGAAGGTGTTGATTATCGTGGCGTCCCTGCAATAGGGATAGCACATGCTATTGCCGGTACCGATTGGTTGCTGCTAGCTAAAATCGATGAATCTGAACTTTATGATAAAGTCGCAGAACAAGGTGCTTGGTTGGGCTTTATTGGTTTATTGTTATTGATGATTAACTATGGCGGTTTATACCTGTTCCGCCAGCACCAACAATTGCAATATGCCGACACGGTACGAAAAGCCCAGGCTGAACGGTTACGCGCCCTGATGTTGCTTGGCGCGATCGCCGACAGTTCCGAAGACGCCATTTTTGCCAAAGATTTGGACGGACGCTTTACCTTATTCAATGCCGCCGCCAGCCGCATAGTCGGCAAAGCGGCGGAAGACGTGCTAGGTTACGATGACCACGCCATATTTCCAGCCGAACAAGCCCAGCAATTGATAGAAACAGGCAAACAAATCATCGCCAGCGGGCAAACCAAAACGTATGAAGAATTGCTAGACACGGTTGACGGGCAACGGATTTTTCTGGCCACCAAAGGGCCGTTGCTAGATGAACATAACAATATCATCGGCCTGTTTGGGATTTCACACGATATTACCGAACGAAAACAGGCGGAAATCGCTTTACTGGAAAGTGAGTCGGGCTACCGCTCGTTATTTGAAAATATGTTGAATGGTTATGCCCACTGCCAGATGCTCTATGAAAACGGAAAACCTCAGGATTATATTTATTTGAATGTCAATAAAGCCTTTGAAACCTTGACCGGATTGAAAAATGTGGTTGGCTGCAAAGTCAGCGAGGTAATCCCTGGGTTTGCTGAAAGTAGTCGGGTTTTGTTGGAAATTTTTGGCAAAGTGGCGTTGGGCGGTCAACCCCAACAATTTGAAAGCTATGTTCAAGGTATAAGTAAGTGGTTTTCCATTTCCGTATTCAGTGTTAAACAGGAACAATTTGTAATTTTGTTCGATAACATCACCGAACGCATACAAACACAAAAGGCATTACTTAAAAGCGAAGAATTTACACGCGCGATTTTAGATTCGGTAAACGCCGAAATCGCTGTTATTGACCGTCAAGGCGTCATCATTGCCGTGAATCGGCCTTGGCAACAATTTGCCGAGGAAAATTGCTTTACCAATGGCGAGCTAGCCAGAAACTGTAATGTTGGTGCCAATTATCTGGCGGCCTGCCAACAAAGTAACCACTATGTTAACGGCAACAACTTAAATGCCCTTGAAGGCATCCAAGCTGTGTTGGAGGCGCGTATGGAAAGTTTCAGCCTAGAATATCCTTGCCATTCACCCACGCAAAAACGCTGGTTTACGATGACGGCGAGACCATTGAGTAGCAACGAAGGCGTTGTTATCGCCCATATCGATATTACCCAACGCAAATTGGCGGAGGAAAACCTGCAAAAACTCACTGACGACTTGTCTGCAACCCTCCAGGCAGTCCCTGATCTGTTGTTTGAGATCGATGAAAACGGACGCTATATCAACGTAAAAGCGACCCATGAAGACTTGCTAACCGCACCGCGGTCAGAATTGTTGGGACACACCGTACAAGAAATGCTGCCACCTGAAGCGGCACAAACCATCATGGAATCGCTACGGGTGGCGGGCGAGTCGGGAGCGGACTATGGACGGACAATCACCTTACCCTTGCCAGGAGGCGAGCGTTGTTTTGAATTGTCGGTAGCACGTAAACCTAGCATACCAAGGTATTCCCAACACTTTGTCGTGCTTTCACGCGACATTACTGACCGTAAGGCCGCCATAGAAAGCTTACGGGTGAAAGCCCAAGAACTTGTCGAAAGCAACAATGAACTGCAACGTTTCAACCGTGCGATGGTTGGACGCGAACTGATCATGATAGAACTGAAACAAGAAGTGAACTACTTAAGCCATCAATTAGGGCTAGAACCACCTTATCCCTTAGCATTCCTCGCTGATAACAGCCAAGCAAACCAGGCAGAAAAACCCTCATGAACTGGAATTTTGGATTAGCCGCGCTGTTACCTTTTGTGGCATTGGCTTTTCAGTGGCTGTTGTGGCCGTGGCTTTCACCTTATGCTTGGTTATTGTTCTATCCCAGCGTGTTCTTTAGTGCGCGTCTGGATGGGATTCGAGGCGGGCTGACCAGTACCTTTCTCAGCATCGCAATTGTTTGGTATTGCTTCCCGCCACAATTTGGCTGGGCTATAGACAACCCCAAGCACTTTTATCCGATGGCTATATTTTTGTTGATGGGCTATTTGCTCAGCGACACCCATGAGTGTCTGCGCCGCTCAAAAGCCAAAATCAAAGCCGACATCATAAAAGAAACTGAAGCCCGTTTTGTCGCCACGTTTGAACAAGCAGCGGTGGGAATCGCCATGTTGTCCCCTGATGGACGTTGGTTGAAGGTAAACCAAAAACTTTGTGATATTGTCGGCTACCCACACGATGAATTGTTGGCCAAAACTTTCCAAGACATCACCTATCCCGATGATTTGGAAACTGATTTGGCTTATGTCCGGCAACTTTTAGCAGGCGAAATAAAAAGCTACACGATGGAGAAACGTTATCTGCGTAAAGACGGCAGCTACACTTGGACTAATCTGACAGTAGCCTTAGTGCGTAAGGCGGATGGCAGCCCGGATTATTTCATATCGGTGGTCGAGGACATCCAGCAACGTAAACGGATTGAGGCGACCCTCAAAAAGCGCAATGACGAATTGGCAGAAGCACAACATGTCGCCCATATCGGCAGTTGGCTGTATGATTTTAGTGGCTTGATCTCCTGCTCAGACGAAATTTACCGTCTCTATGAAATTGATAAAGCCAGTTTCGTCCTGACCGAAAAAGCCTTCATCAATTTGCTCCATCCAGATGACCGTAGGGCGATGGAAACGTGGATACAAGCCTGTGTGGCGGGCCAGCAGCCGGATGGTTTGGTGTTCCGTCGGCCCCTAAAAGACGGTAGCCTGCGGTATTTTATTGCCCGTGGTGAATTAAAACGCGATGAAGACCACAAGCCGCTTTACCTATCCGGCACGGTGCAGGATATAACCATACTCAAACTAGCCGAACTGTCGTTACGGGAAAGCGAGGAGATATTCCGTTGCGCTTTTGCCAACGCCGCCATTGGCTTTGCGATTACGAATATCAAAGGTTTTTTCATCAATGCTAACCCTAGCTATTGCAAAATCACCGGTTATACCTTGGATGAACTTCGTAACATGACTTTTGCCCAATTGATCCATCCCGACGATTTGCAGAAGAATATGGCTCTGGTCGGGCATTTGCTCGCCAACGAAACCGAGGGTTTTGTCTTTGAAAACCGTTATTGTCAGAAAAGTGGTAATTTAGTATGGGCACGTAAAAGTGTTTCCCTAGTGCGTAAGCAAACAGGTGAACCGGAATGGCTTATCGCCTTGGTGGAAGACATCACCGAACGTAAACAAGCGGAAGCAGAAATCCGCCTGCTTAATGCCAATCTGGAACAGCGCGTCAGCGAACGTACCGCCGAACTCAGCACTGCCGTTAAAGAAATGGACAGTTTTGCCTATGCCGTTTCCCACGATCTTCGCGCACCACTCCGCGCAATTAGCGGATTCAGCCAGGCTTTACAAGAAGATTTCGGTGGGCAATTCCCGGACGAGGCCAAGCTTTATCTAGATCAAATCAATATCGCCAGCAATAAAATGGGTGAGCTGATCGACGGCCTGCTGACCCTCTCACGCAGCACGCGTGGCGAATTGCAAATTGAGCGTGTGGATTTGTCCGCCCTTGCCACCCAGTTATTAGCCGAATTCAAACTGACTGATCCTGAACGCCAAGTGGCGATAGACGTGGAAACTGGCTTACAACTATCCGGTGATGGGCGCATGATTGCCGTGCTGATGCAAAATCTATTAGACAACGCATGGAAATATACCCAAAAAACCGATCATCCCAGCATCCGCTTCTATGCCGAAGAACGTGATGGCAAACGCTATTTTTGTGTAGCCGACAACGGGGCGGGCTTTGATATGGCCCATGCCAACCGCCTGTTCCAAGCTTTTCAGCGCCTGCATCGCCAGGATGAATTTCCCGGCATTGGAATTGGCCTAGCTACCGTGCAGCGCATCATCCACCGCCACGGCGGGACTATTGAAGCGCGCGGCGAAATCGGTAAAGGCGCGGTGTTTAGTTTTACTTTGGGGTAAATGGCATTGCTTCTGTGCCGGTGCTTTTCACGCGCGTTCCTCCAGTTTCTAAGACTATGATAGTATTGCAAAATGTGCTAAGAATTCATAATTGTCCACGAAACACACGAAAATCACGAAACTATCAAATCGTTATTTTCAATAACCAGGGCAGGACGGGTTTGCAACCCCGTACCTAATGTTTAAAAACCCTAAAAACCCGATAAACCTTAAAAACAGCTTGGAAACATATTCCAGTTCGATAATAACTGTAAAAGCAACATAAAAGAGGATCAACGATGAACGACAAAACCATCCTTCTGGTGGAAGACAACCCCCAAGATGAAGTACTGACTTTACGCGCCCTCCGCAAAGCTAATTTGGCAAACCGTATTGATGTGGTGCGTGACGGACAACAAGCCTTGGATTATCTATTCAAACAAGGCGAATTTGCTGGCCGCGGCGAACCGGACTTGCCTACCGTCGTGCTGCTGGACATCAATTTACCGCGACTGTCCGGCATTGAAGTGCTGGAACGGATGAGGGCTGAAATCCTCACCGAACTGTTGCCGGTAGTTATCCTTACTTCAGCCGACGAAGAACGTGACCGCCTAAGATGTTATAAACTTGGCGTCAACAGCTTTGTACGTAAGCCTGTGAATTTTGCCGATTTTATTGAAACCGTCGCTAGACTGGGAGTGTATTGGTTGGCGACCAACGAACCACCACCCCAGCCATAATGCCGTTATGAAAAACCCGTTGAAACTCCTCATCATTGAAGACAGCCCCAGCGATTTCTTGCTGCTTAAGCGTCATTTGCAAAAAAAGGATACTACGCTCGAATGCTTTTGTGTCGATAGCAATGCCGAACTGGAAGCGGCGTTAGTTAGCGTCTGGGATGCGGTACTTTCGGATTTTGCAGTCCCAGGTATGGATTTTGGCATCACCCTGCAAATTATCCGGCGGCGTTATCCCGACCTTCCAGTCATTTTGATATCCGGCAATATTGGCGAAGAAATGGCCGTGGAATGGTTGCGTCTGGGCATCAACGATTTCGTCCTCAAAGACAATCTCATCCGTTTATGGCCAGCGCTATGCCGGGTTCTGGAAGAAACCCAAGAACGCCGCGCCCGAGCAGCTGCAGAAAGCGCTTTGCAAGAAAGCCAACAAGCCCATCTTGAAGCCCAAAATCAAGCTAGGTTGGCGGCACTGAATTTAATGGAAGATGCCCTCGCCGCCCGTGCCCGTGCCGAAGCCGCCAACGCCGCCTTACAAGAAAGCGAACAACGCTATCGCCTGTTGTTTGAAAGTAATCCACACCCGATGTGGGTTTATGATTTGGAAACCCTCGCCTTCCTCGCCGTCAACGATGCGGCAATCCGCCATTACGGATACAGCCGCGAGGAATTCCTCGCCATGACCGCCAAGGATATTCTGCTTTCCAAAGATGTTTTAACGCATTTCAGAAATGTCGCCTTGGTTTCTGAAGGTGTTAATAATGCCGAAATTTGGTGGCATCAACGCAAAGACGGCAGTGTGATTTTAGTGGAAATCAGCTCCCATGCCATCGATTTTGCAGGCCGCCGTGGGGAAGTCATCTTGGCTTACGATGTCACTAAACGTATGCGGATGGAGCAAGAACTGCGTGACAGCGAAGAACGTTTTCGGATAACCACCGAAAACGTCCGCGATGCCTTCATCATGATTGATGGTGAAGAAGGCAAAATCCTATTATGGAATCCCGCGGCCTCGGCGATGTTTGGTTACAACGAAGACGAGGCATTAGGCAAAAAAATGCACCAACTGATTGTCCCCACCCGTTACCACGACGCAGCGGCGGCGGGTATCAGTAAATTTGCCAGTACCGGTAAGGGTCCAGTGGTAGGGCAGACTTTGGAAGTGCAGGCCTTACGCCGCAACGGTGAAGAATTTCCCGTCGAACTGTCACTCTCCGCAATATTGCTCAAAGGTAAATGGCATGCCGCCGGGGTTATCCGCGACATCACATCACGCAAACAGACTGAAGCACAATTACGCAAGCTCGCCCAAGCCGTGGAACAAAGCCCTGACAGCATCGTCATCACCAATCTGGATGGTGACATTGAATACATCAACCAAGCCTTCATGGAAAATAGTGGCTATAACCGTGAAGAATTGCTGGGTCAGAACCCTCGCCTACTGCAATCTGGACGGACACCGAAAGAAGTACATCAGTTGATGTGGAATGCCCTAAAACAAGGCCAAGCCTGGAAGGGCGAAATGATTAACCGACGAAAGGATGGCCGCGAATATATCGAACTTGCCACCATATCACCCCTGCGTCAACCCGATGGGCAAATCACCCATTATGTTGGGGTGAAAGAGGACATCACCGAAAAAATCCACATGACTAAGGAATTGGAACGCCACCGACATCATCTTGAAGATTTGGTGGCGAGCCGGACTATCGAATTGGAAGCGGCACGGCTACAAGCAGATATCGCCAACCGGGCAAAAAGTACCTTCCTTAGCAATATGAGCCATGAAATCCGCACCCCGATGAACGCCATCATCGGCCTAACTTATCTGTTGCGGCAAAACACCACCACTCCAGAGCAAAACGAACGCTTGGACAAAATTGACACTGCAGCCCAGCATTTATTATCAATCATCAATGACATTTTAGACTTTTCAAAAATTGAAGCCGGACGGATGAATTTGGAGCAAACGGATTTTTCACTGGCTTCTTTACTGGATAACGTCCGTTCCTTAATTGCCGGACAGGCCCAAGCAAAAGGCTTGTCGATAGAAGTGTCCACCGACGAAGTGCCCCAATGGCTAAAAGGTGACCCTACCCGCCTCCGCCAAGCCTTAATCAATTTCGCCAGCAACGCCGTTAAGTTCACCGAACAAGGGGGAATTTACCTACGCGCCAAATTATTGTCTGAAACCAGTCAAGGCTTGCAAGTCCGTTTTGAAGTGCAGGATACCGGCATAGGTATCGCACCTGAACAATTGCCCCAATTGTTTGATGCCTTTACCCAAGCCGATGTTTCGACTACCCGCAATTACGGCGGTACTGGCTTGGGCTTGGCAATTACCCGCCATTTAGCAAAAATGATGGGCGGTGATGCCGGAGCGGAAAGCAGCTTAGGACAGGGCAGCACCTTTTGGATTAACGTTTGGCTGCAACGCGGCCATGATGCCATAAGTCAGGAAATTCCACATAAACGGGTTGATGCCGAGCAGCTATTGCGGCAAAACTATGCCAATGCGAAGCTGTTGCTGGCGGAAGACAATGCCATCAATTGCGAAGTGGCATTGGAATTACTGCATCGAGTGGGTTTGATTGTTGATACCGCAGAGAATGGACGCGTTGCCGTGGAAAAAATTCGTGCCGGTACATACGATTTAGTGTTGATGGATGTGCAAATGCCGGAAATGGATGGCCTAACCGCCACCCGACTAATCCGCACCCTCCCAAATTGCCAGTCTTTGCCAATCTTGGCAATGACCGCGAATGCGTTTGATGAAGACCGCCGCGCTTGCCTGGCTGCCGGTATGAATGACTTTGTCGCCAAACCCGTGGTTCCGCAAATCCTTTACGCCACGCTATTGCTTTGGCTGTCCGAACCCAACCAAAATCGCCCGGAGACTAACCAAGAAAATATCAATGCCGTTCACCCCAGTACTGAAGAATTACAATTTCCAGAACCCGAAATTCCTGAGCATTTGTCTAACATCGACGGTTTGAAAGCTGGCCAGGGCCTCGCTATTTTTAAGGGGGATGTGGTCAGATATCACCATGTGTTACGGCTGTTTGCCGATACCCATATTCGGGACATGGAGCATATCCAAGAATGTCTGCAAATTGGCGACCAGCAAACCGCGCTGCGCCTTATCCATGACCTTAAAGGCGTATCCTCGACCTTAGGCGCATACCGACTTGCTGGATTGTCGGCGCAACTGGATACGGCTTTGCGTCAACAGGCAACGCTTGTGGATTGCTCAGATTTGATCCGACAGTGTGGATTGGAATTGACGCAATTGGGACGCGCATTACAATCGTTACCTGAAGAACCTAAAGCGCAAGAAACTTCTGATACCGTTGATACCGACCACTTAACCCAAGTCCTTTTGGAATTGGCAACCCTGCTTGCCGAAAACAATGCCTTAGCCAGCCGTTTGGCCCAAAAATCCGCCCAGCTTTTAAAATTTAAGTTAGGCAACCGTTATGCCGAATTTGCCCATAACATAGACATTTTTGATTACGAAGCGGCTTTGGAGACTTTGCAAGAATTTATCAATCTGGAGCCAATGCAACATAATCCGCCAAAATAAAAATAGACGCGTGAAATAGCTTTTATTCTGGTTTCAGATAACTTCTCTGGTAGGGATGTTATCCGCCCTATTCCTGAAGTGGTTGTTGGCGAAACTTAAATGCTGGAATGTTGGCAAACAGTTATCCCTTTCCACGAGTCCTGGCCCTAGCCTTGGGGGATTTATCTTTAGGGGTTTCCAAAGATTCAAACCGTTTTTCAATAAACTGGATGATCAAGTCGGCAATGTCTTTTTCACTGGCGGCTTCTATGCCTTTGAGACCTGGTGAAGAATTGACTTCCATAATGACTGGGCCATGATTGGAACGGAGCATATCGACACCGCAAACATTTAAGCCCATGATTTTGGCGGCGCGTATCGCCGTTGACCGTTCTTCCGGGGTTAAACGCACTAACTCTGCGGTACCACCACGGTGTAAATTGGATCGGAACTCGCCTTTCGCACCTTGACGCTTCATCGCGGCGACAACTTTATCGCCTACCACAAAACAGCGTAAGTCACTCCCGCCCGCTTCTTTGATAAATTCCTGCACCATAATATTGGCTTTCAAGCCCATAAATGCTTGGATCACGCTTTCAGCGGCGTTATGGGTTTCCGCCAGCACCACACCGATACCTTGGGTGCCTTCAAGCAATTTAATCACTAGCGGTGCACCGCCGACTTGGGCAATTAAATCAGCAATATCATCAGGATTGTTGGCAAAACCCGTGACCGGCAAACCGATGCCTTTTCTGGCGAGCAATTGGGTGGAACGCAATTTGTCTCGGGAGCGGGAGATGGCTACGGATTCGTTCAAGGGCATGACGTTCATCATTTCAAATTGCCGCAGCACCGCCGTGCCGTAAAACGTGACCGATGCGCCAATACGCGGGATAACCGCATCAAATCCGGTCAAATCTTCACCCCGATAATGGATGGAAGGATTATGCGAGGTGATGTTCATATAACAACGCAATACATCCAAAACCCTGACCTGATGTCCGCGTGCCTCGGCAGCTTGAACCAATCGGGATGTTGAATACAGTTTTGAGTTGCGCGATAAGATGGCAATTTTCATAACTTCTCAAGTCGGAGGGTAAAATGGCGCATATTCTGTCATGATTCAGGGTAACAAGCATTAGAAATAACGCCCCAACTATTGGCTTGCCTTAACAGAAATTCATTTTGGATTTTCTGCCCTGATTAACTAAGCCATTAAACCCGTGTTTCATTAAAATAACATTTCACTGCCCAACTTTTTTATAGGACAAGCCCAGGCGATGGATATTTTTGCCCTCACCCAATCTAATATTGCCACACCCGCTTTGGTTTTGGATGCAGCCCAACTCCTTGCCAACGTAAACGCTTTGGCTGCATTGCGCCAACAAAGTGCTTGCAAGGTATTGTATTCGATTAAATCTTTACCATTTACCCCAGTTTTGGAAATGGTAAAACCGTTTATTGATGGATTTTCGGTCAGCTCCTTATTTGAAGCCAAACTCGCTGACGAAGTTTTGGCAAAAACAGGCAGCCTGCATTTGGCCACGCCCGGCATCAGGCCAGATGAAGTGGCGGAATTGGCGGAGCTATGTACGCATATCAGTTTCAATTCACTGTCCCAGCACCAACGTTTTGCACCGTTGATCAGCCACCAAACCTCAGTCGGTTTGCGTATCAACCCCAAACTTTCCTTTGTCCAAGATGCGCGTTACAACCCGTGCCGCCAGCATTCGAAACTCGGCGTCGATATTGATGACTTTTGGCTATCTTCAAGCATCGACCCTATCCAAGGTTTGCACATCCACACTAATTTTTCCGGCACAGACTACTCGCCGCTGCTAAAAACCGTAGCTAAACTCGCGTTATATTTGCGTGACAAATTGGGCAAGCTATGTTGGCTGAATTTGGGAGGCGGTTATTTGTATTGCCAAATCAAAGATCAGCAGCCTTTTATCGACCAAGTGCAAAGCTTGAAAAACACCTTTGGTTTGGAAATTTATATCGAACCTGGTAAATCCGTGCTGGAAAATACCACGCATTTAGTGGCAACCGTACTTGACGTGTTTGCAAGCGATGGCAAAACCATCGCCATACTCGACACTTCAGTCAACCATCAACCCGAAGTGTTTGAGTACCAGTTCCAGCCTGACGTAGTCGGTCAAGAAACCAATGGCAAACATAAGCTAATATTGGCAGGTTCGACATGTTTGGCGGGAGATTTGTTCGGCGAATATCAATTTAACAAGCCTTTGCAATTAGGCGATAAAATCGTTTTTAAAAATGTCGGTGCTTACAGCTTAGTCAAAGCCAGCCGTTTCAATGGCTACAACTTTCCGGACATTTATCTGCAGGGAGAAAATGGTTTGGAAAAAATCAAGCATTACACGTATCAGGACTACCGCCAGCAGTGGGTGAAGGATTAAATTCTTCGGCGTAAAGACCTGCCAGGTTTTAGAAACCTGGCAGGTCTGAATCATTTAATTGCGTATCAGGCTGAGTTTTAAGTGTTTGCTTGTTATAATGCCCCGATTTTATTAATCGTCACAAAAATTTGCGCACAGTATGATTAGGGTACTGTGCGCAAATTTTTGTGACGATTAATAAATATAATCAATAACTTATGTGTGTTTCATAAGTAATCGCAAAGCCAATTTTAAATGTTATGGTGCGATTACTTATGAAACACACATATAACCGTACCTATTCCGTTCGAGAGATTTCATGATTCAAGGTAGTATCGTAGCATTAGTCACACCAATGGACGACAGTGGGGCCGTTGATTTCCAACAGCTTGAGGCCCTAGTGCAATTCCATATCGCACAAGAAACCGATGCCTTGGTCGCCGTCGGCACCACTGGCGAATCTGCGACACTGGATGAACAAGAACACTGTGCGGTCATCAAGGCCGTGGTTGATTTTGCTGGCGGCAAAATTCCGGTCATCGCCGGTACGGGGGCCAATTCCACATCCGAAGCGATTAATCTTACCCGCCGCGCCAAAGAAGCCGGAGCAAATGCTTGCTTGATAGTCACCCCGTATTACAACAAACCGACCCAAGAAGGTTTGTACTTGCACCACAAAGCCATCAGCGATGCCGTGGACATCCCGCAAATTTTATACAATGTGCCAGGACGCACGGCTTGCGATATGTTGCCGGAAACGATAGGCCGTATCGCCACATTAAAAAATGTTGTTGGTGTGAAAGAAGCGACCGGGGAGTTATCCCGTTACCAAAAAATCCGCGATTTGACCGGGCCGGACTTTGCCATTTACAGCGGTGACGATGCTAGCAGCCGCGAATTTTGCCTGCTGGGCGGCAATGGCTCGATTACCGTCACGGGCAATGTCGCCCCTAAGTTAGTCCATGACATGCTAATGGCGGCCATCACTAATGATGCGGACAATGCCATGGAAATTGACAATAAACTGGTGGGGCTGCACAAAAATCTGTTTATCCAATCTAACCCTATCCCGGTTAAATGGGCGGTTGCCGAAATGGGGCTGATCGGCAAAGGCATACGCTTGCCCTTGACTTGGCTTTCAGAAGAATATTTTGACGCTGTCCGCGCCGCCATGCGTCTTGCCGAAGTGATTTGATGATGAAATCGAAAATTTTGCTGATTTTTACTGGCGCAGTTGGCCTGAGTTTGTTGACAGCTTGTGGCTATGTCAAAAGTTTGTTTCCCGATAAGGAAAAAGATTACCAATACACTACGGAGATTCCGGCTCTGGTGTTGCCGGCAGATTTGGCAAAAGGCCGCGACCTCAATTACGTCACCCGTTCCCAACCAGCCCCTGCCAATAATCCTGAAAATAGCGCGATTGCCGTACCTGTTGTTGAAAAACCATCTCAACCTTTAGCACCCGTAAGCAGCGAGTTGCCTTCCGAAGCATCGGCAATTGCTGAGCCTGCCTCGCCAGAACCAGCACCGGAAACCACATTCAACAGCATTCCAATCAACAAACCGATTGCAGTAAGCTTGCAAAAATCAGCCGAAGGCGTAAATATTTTGCGTTTAGCTGCACCGTTTGAAACCTCATGGCGGGCTATAGACAAAGCCTTAAGCCGAAAATCCATTGAGGTGACAAACCGCAACAAACCCGAAAAAAACTTCACGCTGCATTACGACCCCGATGAAAAAGCTTTGGAAGACCGTTCGTTTTGGAGCGAAGCCTTATTCATATTCAGTGGCTTACAAAATAACGAACAAGAATTTACCGTAAAACTGACCGAACAAGACCAACAAACGGATGTGATGGTTTTGGATAAAGAACAAAAACCAGTGACCGATGCTGGGGCCACTAGTTTGTTGAATTTATTGCAGGACACGATTAAATCGGATTTTGCAAAGTGATAAAAACTTTATCCACGAAAGACACGAAAATTTAAACTCAAGCCGGAATTTAAGAGGAACAATGCGGGAACGGGCTTGTAGCCCGCTCCGAAACCTTGTTTCAACGTCTGAAAACCCACGGGGCGCAATTGCTTGTTTCTCCCAACATCCACCCGACTTTTCCCAATCCAAACTTCCCCACCGTATGTTAAAAATCCCTGGTACTGCCGCTTTATCTGGCTTTCGCATCAAACAATTGCTGGCAAAACGGCAATCCCTAGAGCCGGCTATCAGCGACTTGTCCGCGCGTTTTGTGCATTTTGTTGATGTTGACGGCGAGTTGAGCGAGTCCGAATCAGCCATCCTGAACGCTTTACTAACTTACGGTGCAGAACAATACCTGACTGAGCTTGAGGGAGCAAAACTGCTAGTCATTCCCCGCTCAGGCACACAATCCCCGTGGTCTAGTAAAGCGACGGAAATCGCCCAACGCTGTGGCTTGACCAAAATCAAACGTATTGAGCGTGGGATTGAATACACTATCGCCAGTTCCGCCGCATTGCCGGATACGCTTGTTGCCTTATTGCATGACCGCATGACCCAAAGCGTGGTTTTTGGCGAGTTGCCCAGCGATTTATTTGCCCAACAGTCACCAAAGCCTTTGCAAACCGTGGCGATTATCGAACAAGGCCGCGACGCGTTAGAACAGGCTAATCAGGATTTAGGCTTGGCGTTGTCAGCCGATGAAATTGATTACCTAACTGCTAGTTTCCAAGAATTAGGCCGCAATCCCACCGACGTGGAATTGATGATGTTCGCGCAAGCCAATTCCGAACATTGCCGCCACAAAATCTTTAATGCCGATTGGACGATTGATGGTGTGGAACAGGCTAAGTCTTTGTTTAGCATGATCCGTAACACCAAAGACAAATCTCCTGACGGCATTTTATCCGCTTACAGTGACAATGCCGCCGTAGTAACAGGTTCGACTACCCGTGTGTTCTTGCGTGATCCGCACACTGGCTCGTATAGCTACACAGAAGAAGCGGCGCATTTGTTGATGAAAGTCGAAACCCACAACCATCCTACCGCCATTTCGCCATTTCCTGGCGCGGCAACAGGTTCTGGCGGGGAAATCCGCGATGAAGGCGCGACTGGACGTGGTTCGGCTACCAAAGCGGGTCTGACCGGATTTTCGGTATCGCATCTCAAAATCCCCGATTTTGCCCAACCGTGGGAAACTGATAACGGCAAACCGGAACGTATCGCGTCGGCTTTGGATATTATGATCGAAGGGCCATTAGGCGGTGCGGCGTTTAACAATGAATTCGGAAGGCCTAATATCGCGGGTTATTTCCGTAGCTTTGAACAGTCTGTTGCCGATGCCGACAACCAGTTCCGTGGCTACCACAAACCGATCATGATCGCAGGCGGCATGGGCAATATCCGCCCGATGCTGATTGACAAACATCCGATTCCGGCAGGTTCGTTAATTATTATTTTAGGCGGGCCAGCCATGTTGATTGGTTTGGGCGGTGGCGCGGCTTCGTCGCAAGCGTCTGGTAGTAGTTCGGAAGCCTTGGATTTTGCATCCGTACAGCGCGAAAACCCTGAAATGGAACGCCGTTGTCAAGAAGTTATTAACCATTGCAACGCCTTGGGCGAGGACACGCCGATCATTTCCATCCATGATATTGGTGCAGGCGGTTTGTCTAACGCCGTGCCGGAAATCATCCACGATTGTGATCGTGGTGGACGCTTTGAATTACGTAACGTCCATAACGCCGATTTAGGTATGTCACCGATGCAAATCTGGTGCAACGAAGCCCAAGAACGCTATGTGGTCGCCATCAAACCAGAATCTTTAGAGCTGTTCAGCGCGTTTTGCGAACGAGAACATTGCTTATTTGCGGTTATCGGTGAAGCGACTGACCAAGAACATCTGACCTTGAATGACAGTTTGTTGGGTGATAAGCCCGTCGATATTCCCATGTCGGTTTTATTCGGCAAATCACCGAAAATGCACCGACATGTCGAACATCTTAAACCTGCATTGCCCGACTTCGAGACTAGCGGCATTGAATTGGCAGACGCGGTAAAGCGGGTTTTGTCATTCCCTGCCGTCGCTGACAAAAGCTTTTTGATCCACATCGGTGACCGTTCGGTGACCGGTTTAGTGACACGCGACCAAATGGTCGGGCCGTGGCAAATCCCCGTCGCTGATGTCGCTGTCACCGCCTCCGGTTTTTATGGCGTCACAGGCGAAGCGATGGCAATGGGTGAACGGTCACCGATTGCGGTCATCAACGCACCAGCTTCAGGCCGCATGGCGATTGGTGAAGCTTTGACCAATTTGGCAGCGGCACGAATTGATAAGCTGGGTAATATCAAATTATCCGCTAACTGGATGGCAGCGGCAGGTTTCCCTGGCGAAGATGCCGCGCTGTTCGATACCGTCAAAGCGGTGGGTATGGACTTATGTCCGGCTTTGGGCATTGCCATTCCGGTAGGTAAAGATTCCTTGACGATGAAAACCGTTTGGCAAGATGGGGCGGACACCAAAACCATGACTTCGCCGTTGTCACTCATCATCACCGCTTTTGCCCCCGTGCTGGACATCAGCAAAACTTTGACCCCACAATTACGTCCGTTGATCGGCAGTGTTTTATTGTTGGTGGATTTGGGTGCTGGCAAAAACCGTTTGGGCGGTTCGGTGTTGGCGCAAGTTTATGGGCAAATGGGTAACGATTGCCCCGACCTTGATCATCCACAGTTATTGAAAGGCTTTTTCGAGGCCATCCAAACCTTAAGCCAAAACAACAATATCCAAGCCTATCATGACCGTTCTGACGGTGGTTTATTGGCAACTGTAGCAGAAATGCTTTTTGCTGGACGCCAAGGCGTGGCTTTGAATTTGGATGGTTTAGGCGATAACGCATTGGCGGCTTTGTTTAATGAAGAATTGGGTGCCGTGCTGCAAGTCCGTGCCGAACAATGTGGCTATGTCATGAAAGTGCTGACCGATGCGGGCCTGGTGGATTGTGTCTTTAAAATTGGCGAAGTGGTCAGCGGTCAGCAACTGACGATTAACCACGCTGGCGAGACGATTTACTCCGCCACCCGTGCCGAATTGCAAAGCGTTTGGTCAGAAACCAGTTACCGGATGCAAGCCCTGCGGGATAATCCCGATTGTGCTTTACAGGAATTCCAAGCCATCGCCGATGATAACGATCCAGGTTTGCACGCGGGTCTAAGCTTCCCGATTAACGAAGACATCAGTGCGCCATTTTTAAACTTGAGCCGTCCGAAAATCGCCATTTTGCGCGAGCAAGGTGTGAACGGGCATGTGGAAATGGCCGCAGCGTTTGACCGTGCCGGATTTGCCAGTATCGACGTGCATTTGAGCGACATCATCCACGGTCGCGTGAGTTTGGCGGATTTTGTCGGCCTTGCAGCTTGCGGTGGTTTTTCTTACGGCGACGTGTTAGGCGCAGGCGGTGGCTGGGCAAAATCTATCCTGTTCAATGCCCGTGTCCATGATGAATTCAGCGCATTTTTCAACCGCACCGACACCTTTGGTTTAGGCGTGTGTAATGGATGCCAAATGCTCTCGAATTTGCAAGACATTATCCCAGGCGCCGAACTGTGGCCTCGCTTTGTCCGCAATACGTCAGAGCAATTCGAAGCGCGGGTGGCGATGGTGGAAGTGCAAACGTCACCGTCAATTTTGTTCACTAGCATGGCTGGCACACGTATTCCCGTTGTCGTCGCGCACGGCGAAGGTCGGGCTGTGTTCACAAACGATCCGCAGACTACGATTGATGCTGGCGCGGTGGCCTTGTCTTACATCGACAATTACGGCAATAAAACCACCGCCTTTCCAGCGAATCCTAATGGCTCGCCGTTTGGCATTACAGGTTTGACGAACTGCGACGGGCGTTTCACCATCATGATGCCGCATCCCGAACGCTGTTTTAAAACCCTGCAAAACTCTTGGCATCCTGACGGCTGGCAAGAACATAGCCCTTGGATGCGTTTGTTCAGAAATGCCCGAATTTGGGTAGATTAAGGCCAAAACTGTGGTGCCCATTAGATATACAGGCTATCGTAAATCTTTTATACTCGGCTCTTCAATAAGTTACTAATCGTTTAATAAGTCCATGCAGAAAATCAGTAGAGTAAGAATTGCACATTTTTTATGCAAACCCTTATGAAATGGTTAATGCATCAAATTGAGAGCTTTTTTATTATCGGATAACCCATGGATTCGCTCAATTACCAAAAAATTTTCAGGGTGCTGTTAGTAATCGGTTTTCTAATTATCTTCTTGATGCCGCATTTGTTTTTTGAGTTGTTGTTAGAACTGCTTGATTTATTGTTTGAATGGCTTTACGAACTCGGAGATATCCTATTTGAATGGGTAGAAATGACTCTTGACACTGTTGTCGAGATGATTTTTGAGACGGATTTGCATGATACCCAAATCATTGTTTTTTACATCCTTATGTCCATAATCGGTTTTGCTGCCTATCGGCTGTCTTTATTGATTCCAGGCATCCTTGGGCGTATCCGCAAAAAACTCCTGGCCTACTACCTTTATCGTAAAACCGCCTTCACTGTTTATTGGCATGGACTTTCTTTGCTCAATAAAATTAAATCAATTGCGATAACCTGCCTGATTTGTTTCCTATATATTTTCATTTCTTTTTAACCCCCACCAACAATCACTCATCAACAAAAAAATACCATAAATTCAATAATATAAGATAATGAAAATTATTTTATGGTATTTTTTCAAATTTTTTGCATGTTAATATTCCACAGCATAACCGCCTAATTAGTGCTACAGTTATCTTGCGGTTAAAGTGATGTATCCGCATGAATACCAATAAATCTCCACATTTAGAATTTGGTTGATGAATATCGGATTTCGGCCCGCATTCGCACCAAACTTATTTAAACACTACCAGGAATTATGTCATGAAACTCAAATCATTTTCCATGTTACCAATCGCTGGATTCTTATGCTCCGCGATCAGTTTTGCGGTTGCTACAGATGCAGTGGGGGGGTGAACCCGTTGTACAACAAAAAGGTGCTGCCACTACTGTTACTGCTCCTGCCCAAGGCTCGCAAAGCTCAAGCATTGATTTTGCCAACGCCATCCCTATGCCGCTTCCTAAAAACACTCTTGGCCTCGTTGCCCCTACTACGGATGCCGTACCTACATTTCTTATCGTTCCTGGATTTAAACCAGGCGGAGCCGGAGATGGCAAACTAATGCCAACAACTGTACCTGAATCTAAGTTTATTGAAGAAGAAACGGGAGTCAGCCCCCAAGAGTTTGGCTCATTCAACCATCCCTACACCACCTCACAAGTGAACGTATTTGGTAATCAAACATCCAAATACTATCCTTACAGACCAACAGGCAAGCTTTATTTCAATATTAACGGCAGCACTTATGTCTGTTCTGCCTCGTTAATCGCTCCAGGCATACGGGTCACCGCCGCCCATTGTGTTGCTGGTTTCGGTACCAACAGTTTTTACTCTGACTGGACATTTGTGCCGGCTAAGAACGGCGCAAAAGCTCCTTATGGCACTTGGGATTGGTCATCCGTTACGGTTATGACATCTTATATCAATGGCAGCGATTCTTGCACATAAACCGGTGTCGTTTGCCAAAATGATGTTGCGTTGATCAGACTTGCGCCACAATTCAAAGGAAGAAGAACGATCTACGCAGGCAATAAAACCGGCTGGTATGGTTTTGGCTGGAATGGTTACAGCTATACGTCTTTTGCTGGCCTAAACGCCGCGCAAATTTCACAATTAGGTTATTCGCAAGCAATTGATGGCGGTTCCTATATGCAAAGAACTGACTCTTTAGGATACGTCAGTCACAGCAATTCCAACAACACAATCATTGGCTCATTGCAAACGGGTGGTTCTAGCGGCGGTCCTTGGTTGGTCAACTTAGGTATGACACCATCGCTTAGCGGTATAAATTTTGGTTCAGCAGCTGACCATAATATTGTTGTCGGTGTCACCAGTTGGGGCTACATCAGCAATTTACCCAAAGAACATGGCGCCAGCCCTTTCACTAGCGGTAACATATTATTTTTGTATAACGTGTACTGCTCAGTGGCAACAAACCCAGGTTGTTAATTAACTAAGTGCGTGTTTTAAAAGTAGCCTGAACGGGCAAAAACCTGGCAAATGGCAAATTTTTTTGCCATGTCCAAACGAAAACGCCCTAAACGTTACCCGACCGATTTAAACGCCCGTAAATGGAATTTGATCCGTGGGCTGTTACCGGCCGGGTTAGTAGGGGGTCGACCAAGAAAAGCCAATCTAGGTAAGATACTCGGCGCCATTTTTTATATCGTCCGGAGCGGTTGTGCTTGGCGTTTATTGCCCATGGACTATTTCCCGCCGTACCGGTCTATGGCTATT